>Ga0255779_1002129_pt1 | contig 21333 bp, 25 predicted proteins | sample 011ome_21_FD_179977 | JGI IMG/M metagenome (GOLD analysis project Ga0255779, IMG submission 179977) | Coastal salt marsh microbial communities from the Groves Creek Marsh, Skidaway Island, Georgia - 011508AT metaG (version 2) | ecosystem: Environmental > Aquatic > Marine > Intertidal zone > Salt...
CTATGCTTCTTAACTACCAAAGACAAGGTAAGATGAAGGGTATGTGTGAGGTAGTTGAGTGGTCAATTAAAGATGAGTCTCTACACGTGGTCGGGATGTCACGTTTGTTTAGAGCGTTCTGTAATGAACATCCTAGGGTAGTTAATGATGAGTTCAAAAAGGAAATATACGAAATGTTCAGAGTGGCGGTGTCCTTGGAGGATAAAGTTATTGATTTGGCATATGAGATGGGACCTGTGGAAGGTCTGGACAAAGGTGAAGTTAAAGCGTACATTAGACATTTGGCGGACAGGCGTTTAATTATGTTAGGACTTAAACCTAACTACGGTGTTAAAGATAATCCACTACCGTGGGTTGAATGGATTGTAGCTGGTGATTCCTTTAAGAATTTCTTTGAGGGTACAGTTACAGACTACAGTGCCGCAGGGATGACAGGAGACTGGGGATGGGAATAGGTTATAAAGACTGGCGTTGTAAACAGAAACTCCATACTAAAGAAGGATGGAGCTGTATGACTAATTGGATAGGAGATATCATTATGAATAATAAATGGAATGAGGAACACGATTGGAAGTGGCAGTGGATTGTAATAACTATTGTAACGATAGCTATTATATTCTTTACTAAGCCAAGTCAGGCTGATGTATATGACTTCCCGCCTAAGGATGTAGTTACTATGGATGTACTTAAAGCTGATGGACGGAGTGGTACATTCTTGTGTCCTGATGAGCGTTGGTGCTACATTAAATCACTAGAGTATGAGGCACGAGGTGCTGAACAGTATTGTGTATCACTAACTATGAAGCGTAATGGTAAGGTTGTTTGGTATAGGAGGTATCAATAATGTTAGGTGAAGTATTCGTAGGATTAGTATTCCTAGGTGCGGTATGGTTGTCATACTGGTGTGGTCGTACAGACTGTGAGAAAACTAATTGTTATAGAGGTGCTAAGGATGAGTGAACTAGAAGAATTACCATTAGACTACTGGGGTAGACAGAAGCTATTCAAAGAACGATTAGCTAAGATACAAGGTAAGGCTACTACTATCCCTGATTACCGTGAGATAGTAGATAGGTTAGCTGAGCTAGAGAGAGAACACGAGGTACTGGGTAGAAGGTATGATGAGCTAACTAAGATAATCCGTAAGCAGGGCAAGGACAGAGTAGATGAGTCGGAAGCTAATAGGTTCTTACGTAATTATGCTAGGGATTGGGATTAACAATAGGAGAATGAGATGTTTGACTATGAGAAGTATGAGAATATATTAAATAGACTAGACAAGCTAGAGGCGTATGATAAGTACGTTAACTTGACTGCACCTAAACACGGCAGTGATGAAGGTGATGAGTTCGTGCGTAAGGAATTGATTAGTGCTTATGATAGATGTGAGGAAAGAGATATGTTCTTCTTAGAGCATATCATTAAGATGTACTCTACCCCTACACAGTGGGAAGAGTTCTATGATAGTGCTGGGTTAAAACACCATTATGATTATTAAAGAGAAGGAAGCCAGTAAAGAAGGGTGTGACTTTGTTGTTGAAGATATAACTGAAGAGGAACAACACTACTTATTTAAGAAAGGTTTGTCTGCTCTAGTTAATGAGGCACGTAAGGGTAAGACACAGTTCATCGTAGTAGATAATGAACACCCAGTAGTTGATAGGTTAGAGGAGAAGCATAACGGAAACACACTAGAAATTAGTGATGAAGATAGTGATGCTCTAATACAGATAGGTATCACTCAGATACTGATTGACTTCATAGAGAAAGAGAAGGAAGAGGAAGGCTACTGGAAGAACCTTAAGCAGGCAGCTGAAGATAGCGGTGAAGCCTGGGATGAGGAACGTATCAACATCATCGCTCAGAATGGTAACAACGGAGAACATTACAACGAAATAGGAGAACCACCAGAATGATTTATGATTATATGTGCAACAAGTGTGAACACAAATACACAAGAAGTAATTCAATAGAACACCGTAACAAGAGTGGCAGGTGTCCTGAGTGTACTAGTTCCGATACTAAGAAGATTATGTCTACCCCTAGTTTTAAGACGTGTGGGGGCGGTCATTTACAGTCGAATGGAGAGGGTAAAGTTATTATTTAGTTTAATAACATACTTATATAATGGATAAATTACCAATAAATACTATTGACTTACTTAAGAAACTAGAAACAATGTTTCCAGACCGAATGGTTACTAAACATATGACTGATTTCGAGAGAGGAAAGAAAGCAGGAGTAATAGAATTACTTCGCTTATTACAGCAACTGAAGAATACAGGAGAATAATTATGGGCGGAATTTTTAAATCCCCTAAAGCACCTACACCACCACCACCTCAGGCACCGACAGCGGCACCTACTGATGAGGCTACTTTTAAGCCTGGTGATGAAGGTACTAAGAAACAGAAGAAACTTACAGCTGTTAAGAAGGGTAAGTCTCGTTTGGCTATCGCTACTACAACAGGTACTAAGTCAGGCGTATCTAAAGGATTTTAAGGAGTAAGGAATGGCAGAAGAACGCGTAACCACCCTTAAAGCTAGGTGGTCTAAACTAGAGGGCGATAAGTCAACAGTATTAGACAGGGCTAGGGACTGTGCTGCTCTTACTATTCCTTCTATGCTTACTAAGCAAGGACATCAAGAACAAGATGCATTAGCAACTCCATATCAATCACTTGGTTCTAGAGCTGTTAATCACTTAGCTAGTAAGCTACTACTTACACTACTTCCTCCTAACGCTCCTTTCTTTAGGTTAATGCCTAATGAAGCGGATATGCAGGAGTTAGACACACAACAGGAAGCACAGCTTGAAGAGGCACTTGCTAAATATGAGCGTGACCTATATACATATATTGAGAAGAAAGCATATAGAGTCCCTTTATTTGAGGCGTTAAAACTTCTAATTGGCACAGGTAATGCGTTACTTCGCCTTGAGGAAGAAGAACTTCGAGTATATAACCTTAATGAGTATGTTGTAAAACGTAATGCATTAGGTAAGATTGTAGAGGTTATTGTTAAAGAAACAGTACACCCTACTGATGTTCCTGAGCTTGAGCTTACTGATGAAGATACAGACTTATACACCACTGCCAAGATTATGGAAGATGGTAAGTATGAGATATATCAAGAAGTATTAGGTGAAGTAGTTCCAGGTTCTGAAGGCGTAGTTAAGGCAGAGGATAACCCTTTCCTTGCTTTACGTTGGACGGCTATTAATGGTGAAGACTATGGTAGAGGATTAGTAGAACAGTATTTAGGTGATTTACGTAGCCTAGAAGCTCTTAACCAAGGTATGGTTGAGGGTGCTGCCGCTAGTTCTAAGATTGTGTTCTTAGTAGACCCTACAGGTACTACAAGAGCAAGAGACTTATCTAAAGCAAGGTCAGGAGATTTTGTACAAGGTAAGATGACTGATGTTACTACTCTGCAAGTTCAGAAGGGTAGTGATATGCAGATACCTTATCAGTTAGCACAAGAAATCCAACATAGACTAGCTAGTGCATTCCTGTTAACACAGGGTGCTACTCGTAATGCTGAGCGTGTTACTGCCGAAGAGATTAGGTTAGTAGCGGGTGAGCTTGAAGATGCTTTAGGTGGTATTTACTCAATTCTTTCACAAGAATTACAGTTACCTCTTGTTAAGATTATCTTCAAGAATAGTAAGACACAGCTACCAGAAGGATTAGTAGAACCAGTTATTGTTACTGGATTAGAAGCATTAGGAAGAGGACACGACTACAACAAGTTAGTTATGTTTGCACAAACACTACAGCAGTTACTAGGACCTGAGATATTTGCACAGCACGCTAACGTAGATGCAGTGATAGGACGAGTAGCTACTTCTCTTGGTTTAGATTCCGAAGGAATTATTAAATCTCAAGAGCAACTTCAACAAGAACAGCAACAAGCTATGGAAGCACAAGCAGGTCAAGTTGGTTTAGATGCCGCTGCTCAATCGGGCGGAGCTGAAGCAGGTGCTGCTATAGCACAACAAATGGGGTAATGGCTTATGGGTGAGATTAGATACACAATCTACACTAACGAAACAATACAGGAGACTGACAATGAGCGAAGAAACAGTAAATCAAGCAAGCGAGGAAACACCTCAGCTAAACGAGCACGACCAAGCAATGGTGGACAGAGCAAACCAAAGCGAGGAGCTAACAAACCAAGAGCTAAGAAGTGATACAGAAAACGTACTTCTAGCAGGTAAATACAAAGATGTTTCAGAATTAGAGAAAGCATATAAAGAGCTACAATCTAAGATGGGACAGCAATCTTCAGATACACAAGAACCTATAGTAGACAACATTAATGAAACTGCGGAAGCAACGGATAATGCTGAACGCGTAGAGGAAAGTGTTGAAGGTGCTAAAGAAACAGTAGAGAGCAAAGGATTAGATTTCGATGGTCTCTACAACGAGTATGGCGAGAACGGTGAGCTATCTTCAGAGACGTATTCCAACCTTGAACAGGCAGGATTATCAAAGGAGGTGGTCGATTCTTACATACAGGGGCAAGAGGCTATTCAGCAACAACAAGTTAACGCACTTCAAAGTGAGGTTGGCGGAGAAGCTGCATACCAGGCTATGATTGAATGGGCTGGCTCGAACCTCTCGGAAAGTGAACAAGAAGCATTTAATGCTACTCTAGATAACGCAGAGAGTGCTAAGTTTGCAATCCAAGGGCTTAACGCTCGATATAAGGCTGCCAATCCTCAACTGATTGGTGGTAACCGTACAACAGGTTCTAGTAATAGTAGCCGTGGTTTCACTACTAAAAGTGATATGATGGAAGCTATGTCTAGTCCTAAGTACAAGACAGACCATACTTACAGAGCAGAAGTGCAACGTAAGCTTGCGATGTCGACATTCTTATAGTAAAACAAGTAAGTATAATTGCCTTGATGTTTCCCTCGAGGGGGAAGCGGAGAGATACCCTTTAGACACAACGTATTACTGTATAAAAATTTAACTTTAAACTTTATATAGGATATACCAAATGGCATATACAACTTCAAATCCGAACTTCGACTTCGGTGGCACAGCAGGTAACAAGGATTTAGCACTTAAGATTTTCTCAGGTGAAGTCCTTACCGCATTCTCTTCAAAGAATGTATTCTTACCTCTTGTTAATACACGTACAATCAACTCAGGTAAATCAGCACAGTTTCCAGTAATTGGTAACTTATCTGACTCATCGGATGTTAAGACACACACTCCTGGTGATGACGTAGTTCCTTCTAGCATCGGTTCTAACGAGCAAGTAATCACGATTGCTGCTCGTAAATACGCTTCAGTATTTGTGGACGATTATGAAGAGGCTATGTCTCATTACGAGACTCGTGGTCAATATTCAACTGAGATGGGTAATGTTCTAGCTAAGAAAGTAGACAAAGCAGTAATCACACAGTTAGATGCGTGTGCAGCAGCTACTCCTAAGATTGGACAACCAACAGTTAATGCTGACTTAGTATTAGGCGCAACTCCTACTGCAAACGCTATCGTAGAGGCAATCTTCGATGCAGCAGCAGGTATGGAAGGTAAGGACATCGCAGGTGATAAGGTATGTATCCTTAATCCTGAAGCTTACTTCAACCTAGTACAGTCTGATAAAGCTGTAAATCGTGATTGGACAAATGGTAATGGTGGTATTGATACAGGTAATGTATTCAAGATTGCTGGTATCCCAATTATGACATCTAATAACATTCCTGCTGGTAACTGGGGTTATATCTTTACTCCAAACGCAGTAGGTGTTGTTAAGTTACTAGACATTAAGTCTGAAGCTAACTACATTCCTGAGAAATTAGGTACGTTGATGGTTTCTTCTTACGCAATGGGTGAAGGCGTTCTTAACGCTGGTTGTTCACAACGTTTGACAGTAGCTTAAACTACTTTGAGCAGTCCTTTCGGGGGCTGTTCATCCACATTAAATAAAGAGGTTTTATGAAACGATATAATGATGCAATTAACATCTGCCTAACAACAATAGGTGAAAGCCCAGTACCCTCAACTACCTCTATAGTTGGTCACTATGAAGCAGAACTAGCTGATACCGTTATTGGTGAAGCTAAGACCGAGATACTGGCAGAAGGCTTTCAGTTTAATACTGATGACAACTGGGAATTAGTCCCAGACACACAAGGCTATATTACTATTCCTGCTGATGTTATTTCAGTAGACGGTACAGAACGAGGTGATGACTTAATCGAGAGAGCAGGTAAGCTTTATAACAAAGAGACTAATACTTACAAATTCGAGTCTACACAGAAGATATCTATTGTGTGGGATATGGATTTTGATACATTACCAATTCCTATGCAGTCAGTAGTTGTAGCAGCAGCTAAGATTAAGTTATATACACGAGTAATTGGTGTAGATAGTATGGTAACACAGCTATATAGAGAGTTAGAAAATACAAGAAGTCTAATGATTACAGAGGACTTACGTTCAGGTGACTACTCTATCTTTGACGATACCGCTACTACTAGACCTATGAATAGATTACAGAACCCTACAGCATTATAAGGAGTAACTATGGAAGTTAATCAAACACTACCATCATTAGTTAATGGTGTTAGTCAACAGGCTCCAGAACTTCGTCACGATACTACTGTTGATGAGATGATTAACTGTAGTCTGTCGTTTACAGAAGGCACTAGAAGAAGAAATCCTTTAGTAGAAACTGCTATTGACAATACGATTGCCGATTACCCTTTCATTCACACATACGAGAGAGGAGATGGTACTGAGGCATATATCATCACTATTACAGATGGTGCTTGGAAGACGTATGACTTAGAAGGTTCGTTACAAGACTCAGGTACCGATAGTTATTTATCTATTCCTAGTGGGACTAGAGCAAGTGAGAGTTTCTCAGCAGTAACTGTAGGTGATACTACTTTCATTGTAAACAAAACTAAGACAGTAGCAGAATCTACTACCTATACGCACGGGACAACCAACCAAGATATTCACAGGTCTCACGCCTATTACTGGGTTAAGAGAACATATATTTCTTATGGTGGTGAGAACAACGCTACTAAGAATACCTATAGTTATACTATTAATGGAACTACTAATAGTAATAAGGACACAGAGGATGGAGCTAAGTCGGACTTAATTGCCTCCACTTTAGCAGGTCAAGTGGGTGCTTCTAGTTCAGGTTCTATTATTTATAAGAATACAACAGGTTCTTGGGATACATCCGACTCTTGGGGTAACCAAGCATCAGAAGGATGGCAAGGTGTACTTAAACAACTACAAGACTTACCTAATACAATGGGAAGCTACTCAGGCTTACAGACACTTGTTAATGTGACAGGTGATGAGAAGAATAAGTTCGAGGGGTTTTGGGCTTGGGTTAAGAATCCAGGAGAGGCTTGGCTAGAGACAGTAGCACCTGGTATTAAAGATGGGTTTCAGAACTCAACTATGCCTCATACCCTTGTTCGTACTTCTATAGGTAACTTTACCTTTGGTGAGTTTGCTTATTACGATAGAGATAAAGGTGATGAACTATCTAACTCTATGCCTAGTTTTGTAGGACAACAGATTGAGGATGTATTCTTCTACCGTAATAGATTAGGATTTATCTCTGGTGATAATATCATTATGTCTGAAACAGGCATCTACGAGAACTTCTTTAGAACAACAGTAACTGATTTACTAGATACTGATGTTATTGATGTTGCAGTAGATACGAACTCAGTAGCTAACTTAAAATATGCTATTCCTTTCAATGAGAATCTAATAGTATTTGGCACACACGCTCAGTATATAATGGGAGGCGATAAGGCTTTAACTCCTTCTACTGCCAGTCTAGCACAGACTACTACTTATGATATTAATGCTAAGATAGCACCTAAAGCTATCGGTCCTAATTTGTACTTCAGTATTAATAGAGGAGCGTTCACACAAGTAAGAGAATATTTTAATATCCCAGGCTCTATAGGTAATGATGCTACAGATATTACATCTCATATCCCTACTTATATTGACCATTATATCAGCGAGTTAGAAACAAGTACTAAGTATGATATGGTATTCCTACTAGCTGAAGACACCAATGAAATATATGTTTATAATCAGACTTGGGAAGGTGAAGAGAAGTCTCAATCAGCTTGGCATCGTTGGGAGCTTACTAATGCCTCTATCTTTAATATTAAAGTAGTCAGTGATGATTTGTTTATTATGTACGATAGTGATGGAGATAGAAAACTAGGTAAGATTAGCCTAGAGTCAAAGGACTTTACTAATGTTACTTATACCGATGCTACAGGTCCATACGAATCAAGTATCACTCTCAACGAGTGGGGTTTCCAAACAGGAGGCGGGAATAAAGTTGATAATAAAGAAGGTAGGCTTCAGATACGTAAGCTAACAATACAAGACAGACCTAGTTCAGACCAGGATATAGAAGTAACAGTAGGACCTCACACTAAAGTGTTCCACCGTCATATCCAAGGAGGACCAACTGCTACTATTATGGGAGAGAGTCAGAAGACAGCAATCACCATTAAGTCAGTCGATTCTAGTGGATTTTGTATTGACAGCTTAAACTTAACAGGCAGATTTAACAGTAAATCAAGAGCCATATAAACAGGAAATAATTATGATTTCAGAGAAAGCCCTCGTCACGGACGGTACTTCTACTATTTATAGTGTAGACTTCGAGATAATCTCAGAAGACCATTGTAACGTATTGCTAGATACTGTACTACAGTCGTCTGATACGTACGATGTTATTAATAACGCAGTTGTGTTTCACACTGCACCTACTACAGGACAGAATCTATTAATCAGAGTAGGTACTACAGAAAGTGACCTAGCAGCAGCACCTACGGATGTTGGTATTGTCGCTACTAATATTACTAGTGTTAATACAGTAGCAAACAACATTGCTAATATCCAAGCAGTAGACACTAACAATGCTAACGTAACTATCACAGCTACTAATATTGCTGATGTAAATACTGTTGCTGATGATATTACTAATGTTAATACTGTAGCTACTGATATTACTAATGTAAATGCGGTAGCTGCTAATCAAACTAATATTGATGCGGTTGCAGGTAATGCAGCTAACATTAATTCAGCAGTAGCAAACGAAGCGAACATTAACTCAGCTGTTTCTAATGAAGCAAACATTAACTCAGCAGTGGCTAACGCTGCTAATATTACTACAGTAGCTAATGATTTGAATGAACCTGTATCTGAGATTGATACGGTTGCTACTAATATTGCTAATGTAAACTCAGTTGCAACTAATGAAGCTAATATTAATGCAGCAGTAGCGAACGAAGCTAATATCAATTCAGCAGTAGCTAATGCAAGTAATATTAACTCAGCTGTTACTAATGAAGCTAATATTAACTCAGCTGTAGCTAACGAAGCAAACATTAATGCAGCAGTGGCTAATGCGACTAACATTAATGCAGCAGTAGCTAATGAGGCTGATATTGATGCGGCTGTAGCTAATGAGACTAACATTACATCAGTAGCTACTAATGAAGCTAATATTAATATTGTAGCTGGTATTGGTGCTGCAGGTTTACAAGGCATCGTAGATAACGAATCTAATATTAACTCAGTTGGTACGGATATTGCTAGTGTTATTACTGTGGCTACAGATATTGCTGATGTTAATACAGTTGCAGGCATCTCTGCAGATGTTACTGCAGCGGCTACTAATACAGCTGATATTACAGCAGTAGCGGCAGAAGTACAAAAGGTAATTGATGTTGCTAACGATTTAAACGAGGCTACCTCAGAAATTGATGTAGTAGCAGGTAGTATTGCTAATGTAGATTTAGTTGGTGCTGATATTGCTAATGTTAATACTGTAGCTGCTAACGTAGTTAATGTAAATTCATTTGCAGAAACTTACTTTATCTCTGCGACAGCCCCTACATCACCTACTAATGGTGATTTATGGTTTGATATTTCTGTAGATACAATGAAGGTGTATGGTACATCTGGCTGGCAGAATGCTGGTTCATCAGTTAATGGTGTAGAGAACAGCGTAGAACATACAGCTACTGCAGGACAAACTAGCTTTACTGCTACGTATGACCCAGGTTACTTAAATGTATTCCTGAATGGTGTATTACTAGATAGTACAGACTATACTGCTACTGATGGTGCTAATGTTGTATTAGATGCTCCAGCAGCTCTAGATGACTTAGTATTTATCCAATCATTTGGTACATTTGCTTTAGCAGACCATTACAGTAAAGTTGCTAGTGATGCTCGCTTTGTTAATCTAGCAGGCGGTACAATGACAGGAGACTTAACTGCTCCTACATTCATTGGTAACTTAGATGGTGCAGTAGCCTCAGGTGTTAAGAACGGTGCCACCACTACATTAGTAAAAGGTACACCAGTATATCAAACAAGCACATCAGGTAATAACGCAGTAGTAGAGGCAGCAGATGCTTCTAATGCAGCAACTATGCCAGCTATTGGTGTATTGGCTCAAGACCTAACAGCAGGACAAGAAGTAGATAACGGTCTTATCCACTTAGGTTTCATCCAAGGTGTAGATACTTCTACATTTAGTGAGGGTGATACAATCTATGTTGCATCTGGTGGTGGTTATACTAATACTGCTCCTAGTGGTGAAGGAAATTCCATACAGAACTTAGGTAAGGTACTTAAGGTACACGCCTCTAATGGTAGTGGTATTGTTATGGGAGCAGGTCGTTCTAATGCTACACCTAATCTTAATGATGGTAATGTATTTATTGGTAATGCCAGTAATCAAGCAGAGAGCAGGGCTTTAGCTATTGCGGATACTACAGGACTACAAACTGCCTTAGACGGAAAAGAACCTGCTGATGCTACTATCTTAAAGGATGCTGATATTGGTGTAACTGTACTATCCCCTACTGGTGATGGCTCAGGCTTAACAGGTATTAATACTGATTTAGTTGCTGATACTACTCCACAGTTAGGTGGTAATTTAGACCTAAATAATAATAACATCACAGGTACAGGTAATATTCCTGCTGGTAATTTATCAGGAGCTTTACCTGCTATTGATGGTTCAGCTCTTACAGGCGTACAACCATTCCCTAGTGGAACTAAGATGGTGTTTGCTCAAGCATCAGCACCTACAGGTTGGACACAAGATACAACAAATAACGATAAAGCATTAAGAGTTGTTAGTGGTTCAGGTGGTGGTACAGGTGGTACACACGGATTAAGTTCACCACCAAGTACATCACATACGCATACAGGACCATCACATACTCACAGTACACCTAATCACTCTCACTCTCATACTTTGAGTGCGGGTGCGCATACATTGAGTACGTCTCAGATGCCTAGTCATAGTCACGCGATTGATGCGGTACGTTCTGGTTCTGGTAGTTATTCTGATTCAACCCCCTATAAAAACTATTATGAACGCTATCAATATTCAGCAGGAACTTTCTACAACGCCTCAACAGGTGGTGGTGGTTCTCACTCTCACTCATTAAGCGGTAGTATTTCTAGTGGTGGCTCAGGCACTTCGGGTTCAGGCGGTACAGGTGCTACAAGTTCAGCAGGACCTACAGCATTTGCACCTCAGTATGTAGATGTAATTGTTTGTAGTAAGGATTAATTATGGCTTTAGAAGTAGAATTTTTCTGCCCTCTAGGCTCTGAGTGTGAATCAGCGGAAGGCAAGGTTATCAAGCGTTGTGCTTGGTACACTAAGATGGTAGGACTAGACCCAAACACAGGTAAAGAAGTAGATGATTGGGCGTGTGCTATGTCTTGGATGCCTATGCTACAAGTGGAAATGTCTAAGACTAACCGAGGTCAAACAGAAGCCTTAGAGAGTTTTAGAAATGAAACAGTTAAAGGACAAGCAGAGTTTAATGAGATTGTTAAGAAAAGAAATAATATGTTAGGAGAACACTAATGAATGTATGTGTAATTACAGAAGACAGACTGATTCAAGTAGATGGAGAGGCGTTAAACTTCGACTTTACTATTGATTCAAATATTCACGCCATTCAATGGAATGGTACAGCAGGTCACGTAGAGTTTAAAGACAATACGCCAAATGAAGATATAACAGATTTTACTCCTTATCAATCTTTGGTGGATGCTTATAACACTGAGAAGCAGAGAGTAGCTGATGCAGAAGCACAAGCTATTGTAGATGCTGAGGCTGCTCTTACTTATGCTGACAAGCGTAAAGTTAAGTATGATGCTTTACCGCAATTTGAAATGCAATATGACGATGCTATAAACGGTACTACTACTTGGGTAGATGCTATTAATGCAATTAAAGTAGAAATTCCTAAAGGAGATAACTAATGTCTAGAAGTAGAAGTAGACTAGCAGCCGATTGGTTTGCTAAGTTACGAATGAATGCTACAACCCAAGAAGTTGAGCATATAGAAGTAGTAGAGGCTAGTGAAACAGCTACTGCTATTGATTTAACCCCTAAGGCTGATGTTACATATGTAGATACAGAAGTAGCTGGCTTACATAATACAGTAACTAGTTTAGCAGCTGATAAGGCTGATGTTACTGCTGTTTATACCAAATCTCAGGTAGAAGCTAAGATTGTAGAGTTAGCCCCTGCTACTGATATTAGTATGAAGGCTGACACTACTTATGTAGATGGTGTGACCGCATCAATTCAAACACAGCTCAATGCAAAAGAACCAGCAGATGCAACTATCTTAAAGGATGCTGACATTGGTTCTACAGTATTGGCACCAAATGGTGACGGTTCTCAATTAACAGGCATTGATGCGTTGCCTGACCAAACAGGACACAGTGGTAAATACTTAAACACTGATGGTACTGGTGCTTCTTGGCAGAGTATTTCATCTGACCCAACTATGGGTGGTGATTTATCTGGTACTGCTTCTAATGCTCAAATCGTAGCTAATGCGGTTGGTACTTCAGAGATTGCTAATAGTGCTGTTACAGATGCTAAGATTAGCGGTATGAGTTCATCTAAGTTATCGGGTGCTTTACCTGCTATTGATGGTAGTGCTTTGACTGGTATGCCAGCGGGGGGTAAGGTGTTGCAACTAAAGTTTGGATATACGAACACAGTAACAGCAGTAGGTAACACTAGTGAATTTGATGTTGTTTCTGTTACTATTACCCCATCATCTACAACCAGTAAGATATATTTATCAGGTAATTTATTCGCAGGTACTCAGGGTGGTAGTAATAATGTTGTCTGGTGGTTCAGGCGAGGTGGTGTTAATATAGGGCGTTTCACGGACTCCAATAGAGAAGGAGGTAATTCAAGTTTTGAAGCGAGCGGTGGTTTAGAGGAGATATGGAACGGGGCAGGATTTTGGTTAGACTCCCCTGCGACAACAAGTGCTGTCACTTATTATCTAAGGGTTACAGGTGATGATGGTTCTGGTCTTATTATTAATAGGGTAGGAAGTTCCTCCGATGCTGTCTGGGCAAAGAGAACATATAGCACAATCACAGCAATGGAGATTATAGTATGAATATAGATATAGTATATATTAATGCAGCTGCCAAGCTGTTATACCCAGATGTAGCATCCGTGTCTCAAACAGAGGACGGTACTCTAAGCATCCTAAATAACGCAGGGGATGCACTCGCTTTCAGCTCCTCAGAGTTAGAAGCTGAAGCTTTGCTACAGAAAGACATCGGAGATAGCAAACAATACGCACGAGATAGAGCAGAAGCATACCCATCACTACAAGAACAAGCTGATATGGCTTACTGGGATAGACAGAATGGTACTACAACTCTTGATGATGCTATTACAGCAGTTAAAGAACAATACCCTAAAGGATAAATATGGAAACAGCAGACATCATACTAGGGCTACTAACGGTAGTAGTCGTGATGTTAGGATGGTTCTTGAATAGACTAGCTGACACAGTAGATAAACTAGAAGAGAACCTGACTAATTGTCAAAGTAATATGCCCCTGAGTTATGTACTTAAGGATGACTATAAGGCTGACATAGCAGAGATTAAATCATTACTTAGTGATATGTATGGCATCATAAGAAAACAAGGTAAGGGCTAATGGTATGGGTAGAATTAGTCGATGGTACAGCTAGGTTCTTCCTACTCGACCCTTGGACTCTACCTATTAACTGGGTACTAATATGAAACGAATAGCAATTATAATCATATCATTAAGTCTCATTGGTTGTTCTAGCTTAGAGTTACGTAACCTAGGTAAATCAGCAGCTACTACAGGGATAACTTATGTTGTCGCTGGTCCTATACCTGCTATAGCTAATGCAGCTACTAGTATGGCATACGATGAGATAGTACCTGACAGTCCCGAGGTTGCCGATATAGAGACGAAAGAACAAGCAGTGGCATACGTAGCTCAGTCTTGGGGAACAGATGCTCTATGGGCATTCTTAGCCTTCTTAATCATAACTAATATCGTAGTTCCTTGGATGACTAAGAGACGTGGATATAATCAAGCTAAAGATAAATATAAAAATTTAAAGGAGTAATATGCCCTTACCAGCAGCAGCAGCCGTCCTAGCAATAGGTAGTACAGTATATAAAACTGTGAAGGCTTATAATAAAGCAAAGAAACTTAAAGCCAAGCACGATAAGGCTGTTAAGGATAATGTCAAAGCTCAGAAGGGTTTTACAGATAAACTAGGAATTAAGTAATGAGATTGGAGACTGAACTAATTATAGAAGGTACAAGCTATTTCGTAATAACAGAAGCTTATCCCTTAATCGGACTAGAAGGTAAATACCTTGTCCACGCAGAAGGCAATAGAAGAACATTGTTTAAGTTATGGAATAAACACAAGAAGGTATTCGGCAAGACGACTTACTTTATGTTAAAGAAGTTTGAATATTTTAAGAACCATTGCGACCCTGTTGAAGGGTTTGATGGTTTATACATTTACAAGGAGTAAATTATGGCATATTTTGCTGCGGCTATGGCAGGTGGTGCTGTCCTATCCTCTCTTATGGGCAACAAACAAGCTAATGAAAACCTATATAGACAACAATTAGCTATTGTAGCTGGTCAGAAGTCTAGGAATGTACAGCTTAAGAATAAAATGGAAGAGACCCAAAGAGCAGGTGGGTTTGCTAAAACACAAGTAGAACGTGAAGAGATGCGTACAGTAGCTAAACACCTCTCTATGAGAGCCGATAGTAATACTGCTGGTTCAGCTGCCCTCTATGCTTATATGAACTTTGGACAGCAGACAGAGTTTACCAAAGGAACTATACAGTCCAAGGTAGATGGAAGCCTAAGAGAAGATGGCACAGTAGCACAAAAGTATGACAATCAAGCAAAGAGCCAAATCAATGTAGCAGAGAGTAAGAAGAAGTCAGGATTAACTATGATTGTAGAAGCAGCTGTTGCGGGTGCTAGTGCTTATGCAGGAGCAAGTGAATTTGCAGGTGCTGCTGGTAAGGGCGGACCTGAATGGTTAAAAACAGCAACTAGCTGGTAGGAGTAATAATATATGAAAGAACAGAGAGAAAGGCTAGTCAACGACACTGTAGAAGCTAACTTAGGTAAAGTAGAGGGAACTCAGTCTCGCTTTGTTGATATGGGGTTTGTAAGCCCTGTTTTAGATGAGCCTACTGATTATGCAGGTAACTTCATTAATGCAGTAAAAGCAGGTACTGAGGTTATTACAAGCTCCAGTAAATATAAAACTAAGCAAATAGCAGAGGTTGCTGATGCTGCTATAGCTGCAACCACAGATTGGGGTATAGATAGTCTAGAAATTAACGAGGCTATAGACCCTGATACAAATCTTCCATTCACCCCTCACCAGAAACAAGTAGAGTCTGTTCGTAGATGGGAGAAACGTAAACAGGACCTAGCTAGCTCAGAAGTTTCTAAGGAATATGCCGAGGCATATATTAAGCAACTAAGTAGTTCAATTGTTAAATCTACTTCTGCATTGTTCACATTAGAAGCAAAGAATATTCGTGAGAACGATGTGTCAGACTGGGGACAACGTTTTATGGAAGGCAAAGTGCCTCAAGAAACTTACAGACAAGCGACTGCAAGTTTAGGTATGACTGTACCAGAACAAAGTGCTAACTTACTTAAATTCGGTACAAAAGCAGTTGAAAACGCAACGAACAGTTTCTATACTAAGAATGATGCCTTTAAAGAACACATTACAGAGCTTGCTAAACAAAAGGAAATTAGTGGTGTGTTCACCGAGAAACATCCTAAAGTTGCGGAGATTATGTCCGAAGAAGGCAAGACCTATGAAGAAGCTAAACAGATTGCTATTAGACTTGCTGTATATGAAGAAACTATAGATGAGAACCCTAGTATAGAGCTACTGAAAGCAGTTAAAAACTTGAAAGAGCTCCATATGCAAGGAGATGCTAATACACCGCTAATTGGCACTCTACAGACTGGGGAAGCATTAAATGCTAGCAAAGCCATTACTACAGCATTAGCAGCACACACGCAATATAATGCTATTGATAAGTATGACCCTACTAGAATGAGTCTAGATGATATGGAAAATAAGCTAACAGCAAATTCTATTGATGGTAAAGCTTTATCTTCCGCTACTAAGGCACGACTAACGAATACAGTACAGACTGTTATGGATAGAGATATGGCTAACTTATGGCAAGGAACAGCTACTCCTGAAAATATCTCTCGGCTTAACAATATGCTTAGTCTAAACCAAGGTAATAAAACCCTTATGAATAGATATAAGGAAGCTTTTAAAATTACTATGGACGGTTTGGTAGCATCTCAAGAAGTAGATACTATGTCTACTATAAACTACATCTCTGATAGAGTAGGAGCAGACCGTGGTACTAATTCAGCTATTTGGGGATTAATGAATAGTATGCCTAGATGGCAGACTGCTATTTTAGCTAAGGAACTAGGTGCTTCTGCCAATGACCTAGAGATGTTAGTTGCTAGTTTTGATGAGCAGGACTATGATGATAACGGAATCATTAAGCTTCAAGGAGTCTCTAAGAACCAAGCATCCTCTATGCTTTTAGATGCCGATGAGATAGTAAGAGAAATGCCTATTATGCAAGGTGATTATAAGCGATACCTAAACCTAACAGCTACTATGATGCTTATAGCAGACCGTACAGGAAACGTAGATAAAGACCTGCTGAAAGAACAGATGCTAAACGCTTCTACTCATAATGTAGGAACTCCTCTTGAGGATTTTGGTATGACAGAAGGATTTAGACTTCCTAATTCATACGTAAAATCTATTGCTTTAAACGCTAAAGCACCTTCTCTAGTATCTACTGCTACGCTAATGGCTGTAGAAGTTAATAACCTAGAAACTCTTAAGGCTCAAGGCTTTCCAGTTAGAACTAGTCATTATTATGATGATGAAGGAAAGGTCTTAGAGAGGGAGCGTATTGATTGGGGTCAGGTAGACACAAGATGGGTTCAAGTAGCTCCAGGACGTTTTGACTTTAGAATACAATCAGGCGATGTTATGAAAGATTTCCAAATAAGTGATGACCTTATTATGGATAACATAAAAGCAGCTAAACAAAGAGCTACAGTCGCTAGCCGTAAGAGGGAGAGAGATAAGTCTCATAACTTAACAGGAACTGTAAGCGATGCCGCTAAGAAACGTAAGATTGAATACGATTTAAGTATGCAGGTTAAGAAGCAGAACAGAGCTAAACTACAGGAAGAAGCAGAAGCTAAAGGTGAAAGAGGACCTGACAGGACGTATGGACGTGTAACAGAATCAATCATTGAATGGATAACAGGAGATTAATTATATGATTTATGGACAACAGGCTGAGGCTAAAGGATTACACGACTACTTCACAAGCGAAGATGAGATTCCTATGGATACTGATATTACCCCTGAGGATGAAGCTTGGGGTGAAGTTGTTGATACTGTAACACCTTCTATTAACCCTATGATTAAAGGGGTGTTATCTGCCCATACAGCTAGAATGGAAATGGATGAAGAAGAGTCTACTGAGAATATACTACGCTTTGCTACTTTTGTAGGGCTCGTAGAGAACTCGGGGCATACTTATGGCGGTAATATACCTGAAGAAGGTAAGGAAGCCTCTTCTGCACAAGGGTTATATCAATTCCTTGATGATGATAGTAACGGACAGTCCGCTTGGCAGACAGGTTTAAACAGGGCTAAGAAGTACCTAGGACCTCAGGAGTGGATTAGTGAGTCTTATGAGTATGGTAAAGGAGGTGTTAACCTCGCAACCCGTAACCAACAGACTGCTGTGTTTCTTGCAGATTTATTAGAGCAGAAGGGAAGTGATTCTTATATGCGACCAATTATGGAAGGAAAAACTGATGGGTGGATAGAGACATATCTAAAACTACACTATAAAGGTAAGCCTACTCCTGCTACTATCAAACACGCAGAAGAGGTGTTTAATTCTATGAATGTTAAAGTGAGGTTCTAATGGGTGATAAACAACGACCGTGGTATTCTAAGAAAACTGATACATTTGAACTGGCAGACAGTACTCCTTATGGAGACCAGACAGAAGAAGCAATCAGAATAGCAGAGGCTGCTACTAACCCTACGTTTATGGGGTTTGGTAAAGTTAATGCAGTTCAGAGAGCACGTATAATGGCTTCTCAAGGACTCTCGGATAGAGAGATTAGGAGTGTCATAGGTCAGGTATTTAACGAAGAGGTTAAAAGCATTAAGTGGGACTATACAGGAGAATAGTAAATGGGATACATTACAGCTAATGAAGGCAGTGCGGCAGCTCAAGCATCGCAGAGAGAACAAGAACTAGAGCAACAAGGTCTAGGTAACTTTGAAGCCCTCGTTAACATAACACATCCATCAGGATTGAAGTTTAATAATCCTGAGTTATACGAAACAACCTTTGAAGAAGAGTTCGATGCATATGGATTAACACAGGAAGAAGTAGGTGTTCCTTGGGCTACATATATGAATGAGGCAGACGAGGGAAGACTTAATTCAAGAGAAGACATTAAGAGGATGCAGGACCGCTATCAGTTAATGAAAGATAGTTATGAGCGTACCTCTTATGAAAATGCTCTAGGTAATATGGTACTAAGCTTACCTATTGAGGCTTTAAACCCTGCAAATATACCTGAAATTATGGTTCTAGCAATGAGTGGAGGACAGTCTCTTCTCCCTAGGCTATTAACTGGTGCTGCTTCAGGTGCTTTCTCTGGCTTCGCAGGTGAGAAACTAGTACAAGAACAAACTGGTTATATTGATTATGAAGCTAGAGAGATTGCTACTTACTGGGGAGCTGCTCTTGGTGGAGGTATGAACACTGCTTTTGGTATTAGACGTAACCGTTTTGAAGGTATGTCTGATAAGGAAATTGAAGATGAGTTAATAGGCTCTGTTACATATGCTACTGATAAAACAGATACGACTGCTCTAGGTGAAGCACAGGTGTTCTATAGAGATGAGAAGACAGGAGCAATGGCTCTACGTAAGGCTAAGGATGATGAGATTCCAGAGATTGGTAACAAACTAGCATTTGGATTAGTTGGGCGTATGTATGCCTCTGATTCCCCTTTAGTTAGGAAGATGGCAAGTAAGATTGATGTTTCTGGAACTAACAAAGGACTTGTTAAAGGGGACACTGCTCAGTATATGAAAGAACTGGGTATGCGTAACCATATGGGTACTGTTAATGATATTACTGGCTTATACTATGAAGCTAAGAAGGATAACAAGAAGCTTACTCTTAGTGAGTATAACATTGAACTTAAACAGCAATTCGACCGTCATATGAATGGGCACGATGTTAATCCTGAGTGGAAGGCAGCTGTAGACCGTATTCTTAAATGGTCTAAAACAGAGGCAGAATTTAGAACACAAGCAGGTTTTAAGGTTACTGAGAACTATACTCCACGTGCTTTAGATGTCAGTGCTATACGTAATGGCAATCGAGAAGAAGTATTAGCTGATATTGAAAACGCTATGTACAGTGCCGCTGATAAAGGAGCAGCTAAAGAAGCCTCTGTGGAGCTTAATAATATTAAGCAGAAGATTATTCAGATGGAAGACGACTTAATCAGTAGCGGAGCAAGAACCCGAAACGTAAAAGTCAAAGGTCGGCAGATACAGCAACTGATTAAGAAGGAGCATCCTGCTCTACAGACTCTTTATAAAGAGAAAGCTAAGTTAGAGAGTAAAGCAAAAGGTACAGCCAACCGTAAGAAGGTTAAGAAGGAAGCTCTAAAGTTTCTAGAAGGTATTGAGGCTAAAGGTGCTAATCATAGTGATATCGACAGTATGAAGCAGCGTAAGTATGACTATGATGAGAGTATGATGTCTAAATATATGCATCAAGATATGTCTCAGATTATTATGCACACAGGTAACAGAACTGCTGGTCGTATAGCAACTACTAAACAATTTGGTATTACTAGTGAAAGCGATTTAAAAGATGCTGTTGCTGCTTTTAAGAGAGAGCTTGAAGAAGAAGGAATCTTATCTAAGAAGAAGATTAAGCAAGCTGCTACTAAGTTTGAAAAATCTATTAAAGATTTACACGGAACTTTAATGCATCCTACTGATGGTGACTCTACAGGTCAGCTGATTAAGCGTTTCTTAATGAATGCTAACTTCACTACTATGGGTGGTGGTTTCTTTGCTACTGCTTTACAAGGAGAAGCAGCGTTGGTACTTGCTAGTGGTAGTTTAAAAGCAGGTCTTAAAGGTATGGGGATAGGTGTTAGAGAGTTTAGGAACATACTTAGAGGTATGCCTATGAAAGGAGAGTACGCACGTAAGCTACAGATTATGTCCTATGCTTATGATGTTACTAACCATAGCTCTATGGGACGTTTCCTTGATGCAGACTTTGACCCTAATGTTTCTAAGAACGCACAGGGCTTTGAGAAGGTAGTAGGTATGACAGAAACTGCTGCAGAACGTGTAGGTAAGTGGACAGGTCTAACTGCTGTTACATCAGGCTTTCGTATGGCTGTAGCACATACAATCATCGATGATATATTCAATGCTTCTATTGCTAAAATGGTTAAGAATGGAGATATGAAGAAGTTTGAACGTCTACAGATAGATGCTAAGTCTATAAAGGAAGCCCAGACGTACAAGGATAAGGTGTTTAAATACAACAAAGATGGCAGTATTAAAGATATTAATCTTGAAGCACTTCCTATAGAGCTTCAGCAGAAAATAGATAGGGCTGTTAGTAACGCTAGTCGTCTAACCATATTGTCTGGTGATAAGAAACAATTGCCTGGTATATTCTCTAATGCCGATGACATTTGGTCACAACTTCTAACACAGTTCCTATCCTTCCCTGTTCAATCGTGGGACAGCCTACTTCTTAAAGGGATGGGTGAGAATAAAGCAAGAGTAGCTACTGCAGT
>Ga0255779_1002137_pt1 | contig 21316 bp, 20 predicted proteins | sample 011ome_21_FD_179977 | JGI IMG/M metagenome (GOLD analysis project Ga0255779, IMG submission 179977) | Coastal salt marsh microbial communities from the Groves Creek Marsh, Skidaway Island, Georgia - 011508AT metaG (version 2) | ecosystem: Environmental > Aquatic > Marine > Intertidal zone > Salt...
AAAATTAAATTTATTATTCATAAGTTTTATTTGATTTAAATAATGAATATATATTTACGTCATAGATAAGCAACGTGTAGGTACAATAATAAAATTAAAAAAAAGATTGATTTTTCTTTTTTATAAAAAAGATCATTAATAACAATAATTTATAATTAATAAAAAAAAAAATTTTGTTAACAATATTAAATGTTTTTAAAACAATTTGAAATGGTATCCTAAGATTTTTTTATAAAATTTTATGATATTGTGTTGAATTTATTGCGATTCTCTTAAACTAATAAATTTATAAGAAAAAAGATAAAATGAGAAACGAAGAGTTAGTTTTTATATAAAAATTCAATATTTATTTATGATTAATTTCTATGTATATGCGAATCGTTTGTTTTATTCTTTTTAAACAAAAAAAAGAGGCTAAAGCCTCTTTATTAATAAAATATATTAATATTATTATGCTATTTGTTTTATTCTAGCTGAGAGCCTTGATAACTTTCTTGAAATGGTGTTTTTCTTAAAAACACCTTTCGTCACCGCTCTATGCATTTCAGGCTGGGCTTCTTTAAATGCATTAGAAGCTAAAGTTTTATCAGATTTTTCAATAGCAAGTTCTACTTTTTTTATAAAAGTTCTAACTCTATTCTTTCTTACTTTATTAACAATTTCCATCCTAGAGTTACGTCTTATTCTTTTTTTAGCAGAAATATGATTAGCCATTACTACACCTTAATTAAATTTGAGTTATCAATTAGTTATTTCTATAAGAGATGTCAAGTGAAATTAGGTGTTTATTAATTATTAGCGGTCAGTCATATTTGGCAATGGTCACAATAGAAAGTTGATCTTTTTGTAATAAGCATATTAATAATGTTATTTTTACAATAAAAGCATTTTTGCCCTGCTCTTCCATAAACTTTTAATTTTTGACTGAAATATCCTAACTTTCCATCTGGTTGAGCATGATTTTTTATTGTAGTACCACCAACATTAATAGCTTTTTTTAATATAAATCTGCATGCTTTGATCATAGTATCTACTTCTTGATTACTTAAACTATTAGCACTTCTTTTAGGATGTATTTTTGCTCTATACAATATTTCACTAGCATAGATATTTCCAATTCCAGCGATGACTCTCTGATCTATTAAAGTATTCTTAATATTTTTTTTTCTATTATTAATAAGTGGTTTTAATTTATTTACTGTCAATTCTTTACTAAGAGCTTCAATACCTAAGTTTTTTAATAAAAAGTGATGATATATATCCTTTTTGTTAAAAAAATCTACAAAACCAAACCGTCTTGGATCATTGTAAGTTATGGAGTACGTTAAATTGTTTTCTGTTTGAACAACTATGTCAATATGATCATGCTTAGATTTTAAATGATTTTTTTTTTGGATTTTAATTTGTCCACTCATTCCTAAATGAATAAGAAGTATTTTATTTTTTATTGTTGGAATTAGTATATACTTTCCCATTCTGAATGGTTTTTTTAAAATATCTTTTTCCAAGTTTACCTTTAAATTATCTTTTACTTTCCACCTTAAGTCATACCTATAAATTTCTACTTTTTTAACCAGTGCGTTTTTTACAATTTTATCCAAAGCCAAACGAACAGTCTCTACTTCTGGCAATTCTGGCATTTTTTTATCCTTTTATAGCTATCTTTAAAGAAATTAAAAAAGTATAATTTACTATAATCATAAATATAACATCTGAGTTCTAAATGTTAAATAATGAAGAAAAAAATATAGATTTTGGTAACAAAAAAGTTAAGAAAACTGAAAAGCAGACTTTAGTAAATAATGTTTTTAATTCTGTTGCTGACAAGTATGATTTAATGAATGATCTAACAAGCCTCGGCATTCATAGATTATGGAAGGACAGTCTAATAAATTGGCTAGCACCGCAACCTTATCAAAAATTAGCTGATATTGCAGGGGGTACTGGAGATATTTCTGTGAAATTTTTATTAGCAGGTGGTTGTTCAGCACATATTATTGATATTAACAAGGAAATGATCACTAAAGGCAAATTTAAAAATAGTAATAATAACAATTTATCATGGACAATTGCTAGCGCAGAAAACTTACCAATGGCCGACAACTCATATGAAAGAGCATCCATGGGATTTGGTCTTAGAAACATAACAAATAGAGTTCTGGCATTAAAAGAAGTTTATAGAATACTCAAACCTGGTGGCCGTTTTATTTGTTTAGAATTTAGCCATGTTGAAAACAGTTTATTAAAAAAAATATATGATGTTTGGTCATTTCAGTTTATGCCAAGAATAGGACAAAAAATCACCGGAGATAAAGAGGCCTATAACTATTTAGTTGAGTCAATAAGGCAATTCCCTTCCCAACCTGAGCTTACGCAGATGTTTTCAGAAGCTGGATTCTCTCGTGTCAAATATAGAAATTTATCAAATGGAATAGTCACTCTACATTCAGGTTGGAAACTATAATGTCTATTCAAAAAAAGCTTAATTATCCATTGTGGCAAGGGCCATACTTTGTGTTTAAGTGTTTTTTGATATTGCTGAAATTAGGTAGATCAGGTGTCTTTTCTCTAATAGTTAACAATGATTCTTTCAATAAAAAAACTATTTTCTTATTTAAATTGGTAGATTTTATTTTTTATAAAAAAAAAGAGGAGCACGTTGGAAGTTTACTTCTTAAATGCCTTACCAATCTGGGTCCTGGATTTATTAAATTTGGACAAGCTTTATCTACTAGGCCAGATTTAATTGGCGTCGAAACTTGTGAATATCTTAAGAAGCTACAAGATGATATTAAACCTTTTCCAGGATCAATTGCAAAACAAATTATTGAAGCTGAAACAAAAGAATCTGTTGATAATATTTTTGCTTCTTTTGAAGAAAAACCCATTGCGAGCGCTTCAGTCGCTCAAGTTCATAAAGCTATTCTTAAAAATGGAGAAATAGTTGCTGTCAAGATATTGAGGCCAAATATTGAAAAATTACTGTTTAATGATTTTCGTTTTTTTTATTGGTTTGCAAAATGTTTAGAACTTTGTGTTCCAAACTTTAAAAGGTTTAAGCTTTCAAAAAATGTTGAGGTTTTATCTGAAATTTCTCTTAATGAACTTGATTTAACAATGGAAGCAGCGGCTGCAGAAGAACTTAGTGAAAATTTTAAGGATCACCTTAATTACAAAGTGCCCAAAATATATTGGGAAATAACCAGTACTAACGTTCTCGTTCTTGAATATGTTGATGGGATTAGAATTGATGATTTAGAAACTTTGAAAAAAAATAATCATAATATAAGAAAAATTACTGAAACAGGAACTGAAGTTTTTTTTCTACAAGTGTTCAGAGACGGTTTCTTTCATGGAGACATGCATCCAGGAAATATTTTAATAAACGATGATGGAATACTCGTTCCAATTGATTTTGGAATAATGGGCAGATTATCAAATAAAGATCGTCAATTTTTAGCTCTACTTCTTGTCCATCTTTTGAACAAAAACTATAAAAAAGTTGTTGAAATTCACTCTCAAGCCAACATGTTAGGTGAAAACATTTCTCATGATCATCTTGCGCAAGCTATTAGGGCAATTTCAACACCTATTTTAAATAAACCAATAGGTGAAGTTTCCTTAGCAAAACTATTAGGACAAATATTAACATTATCAAAGGAGTTTAATATTGAGGTTCAACCACAATTTACTTTACTCCAAAAAACAATGCTAATGGCAGAAGGTACAACAAGACAGATAAACCCAAACATCAATATGTGGAATTTATCAAGACCATTAATTGAGAAATGGATCAATGAGGCAGACGACCCTTTTAAAATTTTTGAAGACTGGGTTCAAAAAAACAAATTAGCATTACTTAAAATTCCTGAATTAATTGAAAAATTTGATGAATTTCTGTCAAAAAAAATGAATTAATTTGTTTTTATATGAATTTGTTTTTAGTATATATTTTTTAGGGTAACAAAATAAAATGAAAAATATTTCGAATTTAATCTCTTTACTTGGTGGTACTGGCGCAATTGCTCGCAAGTTAGATATTAACCCATCCGCCATATCGAATTGGAAAAAGCAAAATAAAATTCCTAAAACAAAATATGAGGCTATTTCAAAACTGAGTTTGGATCTTAATATTAATATTGAAGAATATCTATATCCTAATGATTATAAAGGGTCCAAATTCAGTATACTTTTGATTATATGTGGAGGTATAGCGTCTTACAAATCTCTTGAAATTATTAGATTAATTAAAAAGAATAATATTGAGCTAGATGTTGTCATGACTAAATCAGCCCAAAAATTTCTTACCCCTTTGCTTGTTACAAGTTTAAATGAAAAAAAATGCTACACCGACCTTTTTTCCATTGAAGATGAAGCAAATATGAACCACATCACACTAGCGAGAAAAGCAGACATAATTTTAGTGGCACCTGCTACAGCTAATATAATGGGAAAGTTTGCAAATGGGATTGCTGACGATCTTGCAAGTACTATTTTGCTTGCAACTTTTTCTACTGTTTTTTTAGCTCCTTCAATGAACCCAGTAATGTGGGAAAATTTAGCAACACAAGAGAACTATCATAAACTATTAGATAGAGGAATTAAGTTCATAGAACCTGAAAGTGGTGATATGGCTTGCGGTGAATTTGGAACTGGAAGGTTACCTGAGCCAAAACATATTATTGATGAAATAGTGAATAATCTCAATTACAAAAAAAAAATACAAAAACAATTTAATAATGTCTCTGTTGTTATCACAGCAGGCCCAACCATTGAAAACATTGACCCCGTAAGATTTATGTCGAACAAGTCCTCTGGAAAGCAAGGTTATGCAATAGCTTCAGAATTATCAAATAGAGGAGCAGATGTTACTGTGATTTCAGGGCCCGTAGATATACCTCCTCCAAAATGTAACAAATTAATCAAAATAACATCAGCTCAGGAAATGTACGATAAAACTATTTCAATATTACCTGCTGATATTGTAATTTGTTCAGCAGCTGTTGCGGACTGGAGGCTCATTCCTGAAATTAATAATAATCACAGCTTGAATACGAAGCACAAAATTAAAAAGTCTAATCATAACTTAAGATTTACAACACTAAAAAACCCAGACATTCTTGAAACGATATCTAAATCAAAACGAAGACCCAAGCTTATTGTTGGCTTTTCCGCAGAGACAGAAAATATAATTGAAAATGCAAAATCTAAATTAATATCTAAGAAACTTGATCTTATATTAGCCAATGATGTAAGCCAAAATAAAGTCTTTGGTAAAGATACAAATAAAGTCTATGTTCTAACAAATAATGATTGTGAAGAATGGAGCGAACAGAGTAAAAAATCTGTTGCATCAAATTTAGCTAACAAAATAAATGAAATATTCTTTTCTTAATTTTAACTACTTGCTGGATTAAAACAAAAAATGCTGAATGAGAATGATTTACATAGATATGCAAGACAAATTATTATTCAAAATTTTGATGAAGAAGGCCAAGAAAAGATATTAAAAACAAAATGCCTAATTGTTGGTGCTGGAGGATTAGGTTGCCCAGTTGCACTGTATGCTGCAGCTGCAGGCTTTGGTCATATTGAAATTTATGATGAAGATTTAATAGAAACAACAAACTTAAACAGACAAATTGCTCATCAAAATAAAGATATTGGGTTAAACAAAGCTGAAAATTTAGCAAAAAAATGCCTTAGTATAAATCCAGACATTTATTTAAAACCTCACAAAAAAAACTTTGATAAATCTACAAATATAAATTCTTTTGATTTAATATTTGATTGTTCTGACAATGCTGGAACCAAATATTTACTTAACTATTTATGTCATTCATTTAAAAAAATATTAATTTCTGGTTCGGCTGTACAAATGGAAGGTCAATTTTCTGTCTGGAAAAGTGGTGTAAACAAAAATCTTCCGTGCTATGAATGTGTTTTTCCTAAAACAAAAGAAACTGCACCAATAACTAATTGTAGGGAAGCTGGTATAATTGGACCTATTACAGGATTAATTGGGTGTATGCAGGTTAACGAAGCAATTAAGGAAATAGCCTTAAAAGAATATGCTTCAATGGCAGGTTATTTGTTTTTATACGATGGATTACTTCAGAATTTAGATAAAATTAAACTTTCTAAAAAAGATAATTGTTTAGTATGCTCAAAGTAGATTATTTTTTTCATTTAAAGTTAAATCAGCCAAACAAAATTAATGTATCTTTGGTTGGTTATCTTTTTTTATCTTTAGGTTTTTTATTTTTATCAGACAAAGCTTTATCTAATGATAACAATATAAAAAATTCTATAAATGGAAGCGGTTTGAGTATACCAAGAATAGTCTCTTCAAAAAACTCATTAACCTACTTTCGAACAGGTCCAGGTAAAGAGTTTCCTATAAAGTATGAATTAAAACAAAAGAATTATCCCTTAAAAATAGTGGCTGAATTTAATAATTGGAGAAAAGTTAATACTTACAATAATTTATCAGGGTGGGTGCATACACAATTACTATCTTCCTTTAAATCAGGTTTAATAATTAATGAGACATTTTTAAAAAGGATACCTTCCATTCCAAGCCGTTCAAAAGCCAAACTTTTAAAAGGCTTGTTGATAAATATTAAAGAATGCAAAGCAAAATGGTGTAAGATAGAAGTTAATCAAAACAATAGTTTTGAAGGGTGGGTAAAAAAAGAAAAAATTTGGGGATCCATAGATAAATAAAATTCTATAAAAGTTTTATTTTTTCTCTTTTAAGGATAATGTAAAATAAATAATTAAATAAGGATTTTGTATAGTGACTTTATTCAAAAAATCGTTTAGCTATAAAGAATTAATAGACTGCGCTAAAGGTCAACTTGCTGGTGTAGATTTTCCAAAGCTACCTTTGCCTCCTATGCTAATGTTTGACGAAGTAACTAAAATTGAAGAGACTGGTGGCGCCTATAATAAAGGAACTGCTCACGCTACATATAAAATAACACCTGATAAATGGTTTTTCCCTTGTCACTTTAAAGATGACCCAGTTATGCCTGGATGTCTAGGAATGGATGCCTTATGGCAACTTCTTGGTTTTTCATTAGGTAATATGGGTGGACGAGGCAAGGGAAGAGCAATATCCGTGGGAGAAGTAAAATTTACTGGCCAAATACTCCCAATTGCAAAAAAAGTAGAATATTTTCTAGATTTCAAACGAATTATTATGAGAAAACTAATATTAGGCATAGCAGATGGTAGAGTGGTATGTGACAATAATATTGTTTTTGAAGCTTCTGATATTAGAGTTGGGCTTTTTCAGGATTAAACTAACTAAAATAAGTAGGTATTATTATGAGTAAAACTAAAAGAGTTGTAGTTACAGGTATGGGAATAGTTAGTTCTATTGGCAATAATGTAGAAACTGTCAAAAATTCACTTATGAACCAAAAATCAGGTATTGTTAGTTCTGATATATATAAAGAAATGGGATTTAGAAGCCAAATCCATGGAGAGGTAAAAATTAATTTAGAAGACCATATTGATAAAAAGCAGTTAAGATTTATGGGAGCAGGAGCAGCATACTCAGTACTGTCTATGGAACAAGCAATCGCAGACGCAGGATTAACAAACGAAGAGGTTTCAAATCCTAGAACTGGCCTTATTGCTGGCTCTGGAGGACCTAGCACAGCTAACTTACTTCAAGCCTTTGACGTAGCAAGAGAAAAAGGCCCTAAAAGGGTTGGTCCTTTTATGGTTCCAAGATGTATGAGCTCAACTGTTTCTGCATGTATAGCAACTTTTTTCAAAATTAAGGGTGTTAATTTTTCTATAACATCTGCATGTTCTACTTCCGCTCATTGTATCGGTATTGGAGCTGATCAAATAAAGTATGGAAATCAAGATATTGTATTTGCTGGCGGTGGCGAAGAGCTTGATTGGACACTTTCTGTATTATTTGATGCAATGGGTGCTATGTCTAGTAAATATAATAATACGCCTGAATTAGCATCTAGGCCATATGATGTTAACAGAGATGGGTTTGTTATAGCTGGTGGTGGAGGAATGCTTGTTTTAGAGGAATTAGAGCATGCAAAAGCAAGAGGCGCAAAAATATATGGAGAAATAGTTGGACATTGCGCTAACTCTGATGGTTTTGACATGGTGGCACCAAGCGGAGAAGGAGCCATTAGATGTATGAAACAAGCACTAGCGAATACTGATCAAAACGTTGATTATATAAATGCTCATGGAACAAGCACTCCAGTTGGAGATATGCAAGAACTCCACGCTGTAAGAGAAGTTTTTAAGGATTATGATTATCTTCCAAAATTAACAAGCACTAAATCATTAACAGGACATTCTTTAGGGGCAACAGGTGTCCAAGAGGCTATTTATACGCTTGTTATGATGAATAATAATTTTATTTCAGGCTCAGCTAATATTGAAAATGAAGATCCAGAAATAGGGAAAATTGAAATACCAAGGAAAACTCTACAAAACATAGACATTAACCTAGCCTTATCAAATTCTTTTGGATTTGGTGGAACTAATGCTTGTCTTGCAATATCTAAATATAATTAATTTATGAGATTATTATGAAGATAATGAAAAATAAAAAAGGCCTTATAATGGGCGTTGCAAATGAGCGCTCTATAGCATGGGGTATTGCAAAGAAATTGTCTGAGGAAGGAGCAGAATTAGCTTTTTCTTATCAAAATGAAGGATTTAAGAAGAGGTTGATTCCTCTAATGGAATCTATAAACGCCAAGAAATGTTATGAGTGTGATGTTTCAACAGATATTAATGATGAGAGTTCAATAGAAAAATTATTTGAAAAAATTTCTAAGGATTGGAAAGAAATTGATTTTGTTGTTCATGCACTTGCTTACTCCGATAAAGAAGAGTTAAAAGGTAAATATGTAGATTGTAGTAGAGAGAATTTTTTAAATTCCCTAGATATTTCGGCGTTTAGTTTTACGAGAACAGCAAAGTCGTCTTTCCCTCTGATGGTTTCAAAAGGTGGAAGCCTTTTAACTCTTTCTTATCTTGGGGCAGAAAGAACAACACCAAACTACAATGTAATGGGTGTGGCTAAGTCAGCTTTGGAGGCATCGATAAAATATTTAGCAATGGATTTAGGTAAAAGCAATATCAGGGTCAATGGTTTATCTGCTGGTCCAGTAAAAACGTTAGCTGGAGCAGCTATCTCAGGAGCAAGACATGTTTATAGATACTCTGAAAATGTAGCTCCCCTCAAATTCAATCCAGAGCTACAAGAAATAAGCAATTCTGCTTTGTACCTACTTTCAAATCTATCGAGTGGTGTTACTGGTAATATTCATCATGTAGATGGAGGGCTTCATAGCGTTGCTATTCCAAGATCAAACGATTTCTAATAATTCTAATTATTTATTTCGCCAAGTCGGTTTTCTTTTTTCAGAAAATGCTTGCATGCCCTCAACATGATCCTCAAGAGCAAAAGTTGAGTAAAACAAGGCTCTCTCTGATCTAACACCTTCTTCAAGAGTTGTTTCATAGGCAACATTGACAGCTTGTTTAGCCAATTTTGCCAAAGGCTTTGATTGATTAGCAATTTTTAAAGCTATTTCTTTGAGAGAATTATCAAAATCGGCATTATTAAATACCTTAGCAACTAACCCAGATTTTTCTGCTTCTTGGGCTGAAAGCATATCCCCAGTTAGAATAGCTAACATTGCTTTGGATTTGCCAATTGACCGTGTTAATCTTTGCGTTCCTCCAGCACCTGGAATTGCGCCAATATTTATTTCTGGCTGACCAAATTTTGCATTTTCTGAGGCCACTATAAAGTCACACATCATAGCTAATTCACATCCACCACCCAAAGCGTAACCTTTTACTCCAGCTATAATTGGGGTTTGTATTTTTGGGATGTCTAACCAACCATTTTCAATATATCTATTTTGTGAAACTGTTGCATAATTGAGGCTAACCATTTCTTTAAGGTCAGCACCTGCAGCAAAAGCTTTATCTGATCCAACTAGAACTATGCAACCAACAGAGTCATCATGGTCAAATTTAGTAGTAGCTTCTTTTATTGCAAGAATAAAACCTGCTGATAGTGGATTAAGTTTGTTTTCATGATTAAGCTGGACCCAACCTATACCATCCTCAGACCATGACTTAACCCATTCAGTTTTTGGAATTACATTACTCATCTTTTTTACTCTCTATATCCTCGCCAGTCTCTTGATTAACCCTTTTCATTGACAACTTTACTTTACCTCTATCATCAAAACCTATAACTTTAACTTTAACTTTATCTCCTTCTTTACAAATGTCTGTGGTTTTTTCAGTCCGTGCATCTTGCAGTTCTGAAATATGAACCAAACCATCTTTTGTCCCTAGAAAGTTAACAAATGCTCCGAAGTCTACAGTTTTTACAACCTTGCCACTATAAATAACACCAAGTTCTGCCTCAGCTACAATATCATTAATTCTTTTTTGTGCCGCTTCCGCTGATTCGGTGTCAGAAGCTGCAATTTTGATAGTACCATCGTCCTCTATATCAACTTTTGCACCAGTAGATTCACATATTTCTCTAATCATTTTTCCACCTGGACCAATAACATCGCGTATTTTTTCTAGTTTAATTTTCATTGTTGTTATTTTAGGTGCAGATTCTGCTAACACCTCTCTAGAATTACTAATAGCTTTGCCCATTTCATTTAAAATATGAATTCTACCATCTTTTGCTTGGTCCAATGCAATTTCCATAATTTCCTTAGTAATAGAGGTGATTTTAATATCCATCTGAAGGCTAGTTATTCCATCTTTTGTTCCAGCAACTTTAAAGTCCATATCGCCTAAATGATCTTCATCACCTAAAATATCTGATAAAACTGAAAATTCTTTTTTCTCTTTAATTAGCCCCATTGCAATGCCGGCAACTGGCTTCTTTATTGGAACTCCCGCGTCCATAAGAGCTAGAGAGGTGCCACAAACAGTCGCCATAGATGAGGATCCGTTAGATTCTGTTACCTCGGACACTATTCTAACTGTATAGGGAAAGTCCTCTCCCTTAGGTAATAGTGGATTGACTGCTCTCCATGCTAACTTTCCGTGACCAATCTCTCTTCTACCAGGAGAACCTACTCTTCCTGCTTCTCCAACTGAGTAAGGGGGGAAATTATAATGCAACATAAACTTAGATCTATATTCACCCTCTAAAGAATCTATTATTTGTTCATCTTGACCCGTTCCTAAAGTTGCTACAACTAAAGCTTGTGTCTCACCTCTAGTAAATAGAGCTGATCCATGAGCCCTTGGCAAAGTCCCTACTTCAGCAACGATTGGTCTTACAGTTTTAGTATCTCTGCCGTCTATTCTTTCTTTAGTTTTTAGAATATTTCCTCTAACTATATCAGCCTCTAAGTCTTTTATTAAAGTTGAAGCCAGAGTAACATTAACAAGTTCTCCAAGTTCATTTATAATTTCATTTCTAATTTCATTTAAAATTTTAGAACGCTTAGATTTATCTGTTTCTTTATAAGCTTTTTCAAACTTCTTCTTGTAGGGCTTTATGGCTTTTAAATATTGATCTTTTTCAACGGGTTCTTCTGGTAAAGGACGTGGTTCTTTTGCTGCCACTTCAGCTAATTCAATAATAGCATCAATTACATTTTCTATTTCTTTATGACCATAGTCAACAGCTCCTAACATCACTTCTTCTGAAAGCTCAGAAGCTTCAGACTCAACCATTAAAACACCTTCCTTGGTCCCTGCAACAACCAAATCTAAAGTTGCTTCTTTCATCTGTTCAACTGTTGGATTTAATATATATTCACTACCACTCCAGCCAACTCTACAAGCACCAATTGGACCCATAAATGGTAAGCCCGAAATAGTTAATGCTGCTGAGGCCCCTATAATTGCTACGATATCTGGATCATTTTCCATATCATGTGAAAGAACAGTTGCAATAACCTGGGTTTCATTTTTATAATTTTTATGAAAAAGAGGTCTAATTGGTCTATCAATTAATCTAGAAACTAATGTTTCTTTTTCTGAAGGCCTACCTTCTCTCTTAAAAAAACCACCTGGGATTCTACCTGCAGCAAATGTTTTTTCTTGGTAGTTGACTGTTAAGGGAAAAAAATCAATGCCTGGTTTGGCAGATGAAGCTCCAACTGCCGTACATAAGACTGTAGTGCCTCCATAGGTAACCATTACAGCTCCGTCAGCTTGCCGTGCAATCTTTCCAGTTTCAAAAGTCAGTAATTTTCCACCCCAAGTTAACTCTTTTCTATAAACCTCAAACATAATTATATCCTCTAATACCTAACTCTATAAAACAAACATTGTTTATTATTTAAAATAATTTAAAGCAAACTATCTTCTTAATCCTAATTTTTTAATTAGATCGGTATAACGATCTTCATTTTTATTTTTAATATACTGTAATAAATTTCTTCTCTGGCCAACCATACTTAACAGTCCTCTTCTAGAGCCAAAATCTTTTTTATGAGTTTTAAGGTGTTCAGTTAAATTTTTTATCCTTTCAGATAAAATAGCAACCTGTACATCTGCTGAGCCAGAATCATTTTCATTAGTCCCAAAATTCTTAATAATTTCTAATGTCTTATCTTTTTCTATCGACATCTTAATGTTCCCTTCTTTTCTAATAGTTAATTATACGTTTTGGCTTAACTAAACCTTCTTCAATTTCTATTAAAGCTACTAAATGATTATCATTTATTGCACAAATTTTTTTAAATTTATTATAACATGGATAGAGTGTAATAAATTTATTTTTAAATTCTAAACTATTTAGTTGAATCTTTTGCCCTAGTTTTAATTTCCTTGCTTCATGTTTAGTTATAGGCAATGCCGGGATGTCGTCTAGCACAGCCTCAATTGGTAATATATTGTTCAAAACCGCTGGACTATGTATTATTTCGTTAGAAAAATCCATAAAAATCGTATTTTTTTCAACAAAATTTCCAACAGACAACCTCCTTAGAGCGCTAATATGACCAGTTGTATTTAATTTTTCAGCAATATCTCTTGCTAAAGAACGAATATAAGTTCCTTTGCTACAAGTAACTTCAAAATGGGCGTAATCATTATTTGTGATTTTTTTTAAAATTAATTTATGGATTTCTACCCTTCTCAATTTATGCTCAACAAAAATTTTTTTTCTTGCTAGCTTATAAGATCGCTGGCCATTTATTTTGATTGCAGAATAAATGGGTGGTTTTTGGAATATTTCTCCTATAAAAGAACTTATGACTTTTAGTATCTGGTCTTCAGTTGGTCTATTATCTGATTTTTGGATTACCTTACCTTCAGAATCGTCTGTTTCTGTTCTTTCACCCCATTTTACAGTAAAAGAGTATTTTTTATTTTTTTCCTGAACAAATGAAATACATTTTGTTGCTTCGCCAACAGCTATAGGCAAAACGCCAGTAGCCATAGGATCCAAGGTGCCTGCATGACCAACTTTTTTAATATTCAACAACTTGGAAATACGAGTAACTGCCTGCCTAGAAGTCACGCCAATTTGTTTGTCTAGGATTATCCACCCATTAATTTTGTTGATGATAAATTTCCTTTTATCAAGTGAAAATAATGTTATTTTTTTAGATTTTTTAAAATATTCTCAATATTTTTGGCATTTTCAAATGAATTATCTATTTTAAAATAAAGTTTAGGCATTTGCCTAAGCTTAATACTGCTTGATATTAGTTTTTTTATTCTTCCAGTGACCTTATTAAGATTCTCAACTACCTCATTCTGATGTTCTCCACCTAGAGGCATTATAAATACTTTTGCGTTTTTGAGGTCGGGACTTACATTAACTTCTGTAATAGTTACGTTATTATTACTAATATGTTCGTTGTAAAAACTTTCTTTAAGCAATACATTTGAAATTAAAAATCTTAATTCCTCTCCAACTTTAAGTTGTCTTTGTGATTTAATAGAACTGTCTTTAGTTTTTCTTTTAGGTTTAAAATTAAATTCACTCATATGAAAAATTTTATCCTACTTTTTTGTCAACAGATTCCAAACTTCTTGCAACTTCTTTTACCTCAAAACATTCCATTACATCATTTTCTTGAATGTCATTGTAATTTTCAAAGCCCATGCCACATTCAGTACCCTCACGTACTTCTTTTACCTCATCTTTAAAACGTCTTAATGTTTTAAGCTTTCCCTGATGAATTACTGTATTATCTCTAAGCAATCTAAAGCTACAACCCTTTTTAACAATCCCTTCAGTAACATAACATCCTGCAATCTTACCAATTTTAGATACGGAGAATACCTGTCTAATTTCAGCATAGCCTATAAAATTTTCTTGTAAGTCAGGATCTAACATACCAGTTAACGCTAACTTTGCATCCTCTATTAATTCATAAATTATAGAATGGTACCTGATTTCTACACCATCTCTTCTAGACAAGTCTCTCGCCTGAGGAATGGCCCTAACATTAAAAGCAAATACAAGTGCAGAAGAGGCTGAAGCCAAAGTTATATCTGACTCACTAATAGCACCAACTCCTCCAGATAAAACTCTGACTTTTACAGAAGAGTTTCCTAATTTATCTAATGCTACTTTTATTGCTTCTAGAGAACCATGAACATCTGTCTTAATAATAACAGGAAGTTCAGAAGCCTCTCCTGCTTGAATATTTGCCATCATTTGTTCTACAGATCCTCTCGCAGTCAAAGTTGCTTCTTTTTGCTTTGACTTTCTTGATCTGTATTCAGCAATCTCTCTAGCTTTTGATTCCGAATCAACAACATTAGCTAAATCACCTGCATTTGGAGTTCCTGACAATCCTAAAACCTCAACAGGTGTGGATGGACCAGCTGACTGAACTCTTTTCCCTGAATCGTTTAACAAAGCTCTAACTTTACCTGACTCACTCCCAACAACTAAAATATCACCAACATTTAAGGTCCCAGCTTTAACAAGCATAGTTATTACGGATCCCTTGCCTCTTTCTACTTTTGATTCTATTACAACACCGTTTGCACTTATAGTTGGGTCACTCTTTAATTCCATCAACTCAGATTGCAACTCTAAGGCTTCTATCAAATTATCAAGTCCTTCCTTGTTTTTTGCAGAAACATTTATACATTGAATATCCCCACCCATTTCTTCAGGAATAATGTCATGTTGTAGTAATTCTGTTCTAACTTTTTGGGGATTAGCCTCTGGTTTGTCACATTTATTAACAGCAACAATAATTGGACATGATGCAGCCTTAGCATGTTTTATTGCCTCAACCGTTTGTGGTTTAATTCCATCATCAGCGGCAACAACCAAAATCACAATATCCGTTACGTTAGCCCCTCTTGCTCTCATCTCAGTGAAAGCTTCATGTCCTGGAGTATCTATAAAAGATATTTTTGAGTTGGATTTTGTTGTAATTTGATATGCCCCAATATGTTGAGTTATACCTCCTGCTTCACTATCAACAACCTTGCTTTGTCTTAGCGCGTCTAATAAAGATGTTTTCCCATGATCAACATGACCCATGATAGTAACTATTGGCGGCCTTGATGTCATATTCTTTGGGTCACCTTCTTGAATTTCTAAGTCTAACTCAACATCAGATTCTGATATTCTTTTGGGCTTATGACCAAATTCAGTTGTGATTAATTCTGCAGTTTCTGCATCAATAACCTCGGTGGCAGTAGCCATTATACCATTTTTCATAAGCTCCCTAACAACATCTGCAGTTTTTTCTGTCATTCTGTTAGCTAATTCAGACACTGTAATTGTATCTGGTATTGTAACTTCCCTGAACTGTTTTACCGCAGGAGTTTGATCAGCTTGCATTCTTGCTTTTTCTCGTCTCCTTTTAATTGAAGCCAAGGACCTAACTCTAACATTGTCTGAATCTAAAGCACGGGCTATAGTCATTTTTCCCTGTCTTTTTTCTTCAAACCCTTTGTTCCATGAAGGTTTTTTTAGATTTTCTCTATATATCTCTTTTTCTTGAACTTTATTTACTGTCCACAACTTTGTGTTAGCAGGAATAGTTTCAGCATCAGCTATTTTTTGTCTATCTTTTTCAGCTTGTAACGCCGCTTCCTCTGCTTTTCTAGCATCTATTTGAAGTTGTTTTTGCTCTTCTTCAATTTTTTTGATCTCTAAAATTTCTTCTGTTTCAGCTTTCCTTCTAGCTAACATTTTATCTTTAGGCGCCAGCGAAGATGCTGCTTTAGATGCCTCATCAGCTGTAGCAGCAATACGGGCTTCTTCTAATTTTGCTTTTTCGTATTTTTCAGCTGCAATTTCCTCTGCTTGAGCAGCGGTCTTAGCTAGACCCTCTTGCAACATCCTACTTCTAGCTTGAATTTCTTGTGAACTAAGACCAGTATTATTATCTATGGTTTTTTTAATTTGGGTCGTATCATTAACACTCATCCTGGCAGACGGCCTTTTAGTTCTTTTTACTTCAACCTGAACTGTTCCTCTGCCTGACCTGGTGTTAGTAGAAATACTACTAGAAGCTTTGGAAGTGACAGAGGTTTTCAATGTTAATTTACCACCCAAAGAAAGACTTAACTTTTTTCTTTCTCCATTTTTATTATCTTCCATAATCTTTTTTCCTCAAGCTATGAATTAATTCTATTTTTCGTCTTCAGCAAACCAGTGTTCTCTAGCTTTCATAATAACTGACCCTGCATCATCTTCACTAGCAAAAACCGTTGACCCAAGAATATTAAATAATTCTTCACTATCTAACTCAGCAAGATCATCTAAAGTTTTAATGTTATTTTCAGCTAGCAATAATATGCTTGGTTTATTTAACTGCTCAAAATTATATAAATCGTCTTTTACTTTAAGTTTTTTTAATTTGTCTTCAACCCTTTGAGCTTCAGCTTTAACAAAGTTATTTGCTCTATCACTTAATTCGTTGGCTATATCTTCGTCAAAACCCTCTATTGATAGAAGTTCATCTATTGTAGCTTCGGCTATATCAGAGATTGTAACAAAACCTTCTCCAACCATCAAATGTGCAATAACGTCGTCTATATCAAGAGCATCAATAAAAATTTTGCTTCTTTCAGTAAACTCCTCTTGTCTTTTCTCAGACTCTTCTGCTTCAGTCATAATATCTACAAACCAACCTGTTAACTGTGAGGCTAGCCTAACATTCTGTCCGCGCCTTCCTATAGCTAGGGACAATTGATCATCAGGAACAATTACTTCCATCCTACCTGCATCTTCATCCATTACAACTTTAGATGGTACGGCTGGAGCTAAGGCATTAATAACAAAAGTGACAGGATCTTCTGACCAGGGAATTATCTCAATTTTTTCACCTTGAAGCTCACTGACAACAGCCTGTACCCTTGAACCCCTCATTCCAACGCAAGCGCCAACAGGATCAATTGTTGGGTCATTTGAAAAGGCAGAAATTTTTGCTCGGCTTCCCGGCTCTCTTGCAACACCCTTTACTTCTATTATGCCATCATAAATTTCAGGGACTTCTTGGGTAAACAATGCAGCTAAAAACTCATTTGATGCTCTTGACAAAAATATCTGCGGTCCTTTTAACTCTTCGGAAACGTCAATTATAAAACACCTCAACCTATCTCCAGGTCTTAGTTGTTCTCTAGGTATCATATGATCTTTTTTTATTACTGCCTCTGCCCTACCCAGATCAATAGAAATAGAGTGATTATCAACTCTTTTGATTGTGCCAACAACAATTTCACCAACGCGGTCTTTATATTCTAAATACTGCCTTTGTCTTTCAGCTTCACGTACTTTTTGGGCAATCACTTGTTTAGCGGTTTGAGCAGCAATACGACCAAAATCTATAGGAGGTAGTGGTTGTTTATAAAATTGACCTATTTCAATACCTAAATTTCTCCTTTCAGCTTCCTTGAAAGACATTTGAGTTATGTCATTTTCGACTGTATCTACAACTTCAGTAAACTGAGCAATATTGATTGAACCATTTTTTCTATCAATGTTTGCTCTAATGTCTCTTTCCAAACCATATTTAGACCTTGCTGCTTTCTGAATTGCCTCTTCCATTGCAACAATCACTTCTTCTTTTTCAATTGATTTTTCTCTAGAAACAGCTTCTGCAACTTGTATTAACTCTAATCTAGCTATGGATTTTGCTTCCATGTTACTTCCCTATTTTAAATTTTAATTAATTCTATTATTTTCGATTGCCCATTCAGGATCAATATTAGCTTTTTCAATTTCTAAAAAATTTACTTTTATTTCATGTTCATCAGTTTTCAATACTATGTTTTGTTTTTCATCAACTGCGTTTATAAAACCTTTATAAGTCTTTCTTCCCAAGAAGCTTTCTTTAAGAACAATTTTGACTTTGTTATCCTTAAAAAAAAAGTAATCATCCAAGCATGTAAGAGGCCTTGAAAGTCCTCCTGAAGAAACTTCTAAAATATAAGAGGAACTAATTGGATCATCAACTTCTAAATAAGATGAAATTTCTTTACTAAGAAAAGTACAATCATCAATTCCCATTGTCCTGTCTTTAATTCTTTCTGCCATTATCTGCAATGTTTTTTTATTATTAACGTTTATGATTTTTACACGGATAAGATGATAACCTAGGTTTTTTAACCTCATAAATAATAAATCTCTTATACGATCAACAACCAAACTTATTTTCCTAATAAAAAAAGTGAGTTTTTAGGCTCACTTTAAAATTATTATAATTTCAATTTTAGAATAAATCAATAACTTTGAATTTGTTTGAAATTTACTAGTTCTTTATTTTTTTATAAATAAACCAACTTGGAACCCTGTTTTCTTTATAAGCTTTTTTCTCATACTTTGTTGAAAAACAATCCGAAGGACGAGTTCTCCAATCATTTGCATCATTTGCAAGCCATTCTAAACCTTGATTAGATTGAAATTGTTCTAATACCCAGCTTTTCAAAACTGGGTGGTCAGTTCCAACTGTGATTGTACCATTTTCAACCAAAATCAAACTAAGATATTCTATAAATATTGGTTGTATTAATCTACGAGACTTATGTTTTGCTTTTGGCCAAGGATCAGGAAAAAGTATTTTTATTTCTGAAATACTATTAGGTGGGATAAAGTTTATAATTTTCTTTATATCATCATGCCAGATTTTTACATTGGTTATATTATTTTTTTTTAACTTTTGAATGCATTGAACAGTACTATTCAAAAATGGTTCAGCTCCAATGTAAAGGCTTTTCGGATAATTTCTTGCTGACTGGACTAAGTTATCTCCATTTCCAAAGCCAATCTCTAATATTATTGTTTTTTTTTTATAAAAAGAAAATAATTCTAAAAGATTTTGTTCCAGATTTGATTGTTTTATAAAATATTTACCTCCTTCTTTTAAAGCCAAATTCGCAGTTGGGGTTAATTTTCTACCTTTTCTTCTTCCATAAAACTTAGATGAATTAATAGTAGAATCCAAACTTAAGAAAGTCCTAGTTCTTTTTTAATGGAGGTAACTAAATCAGTTTTTTCCCAAGTAAATGTACCCTCAATATTTTCATTTGGTTTTCTTCCAAAATGGCCATATGAAGAGGTTGGCACGTATATAGGGTTGTTTAATTTTAAATGTTCTCTTATGCCTCTTGGAGACATGTCTATTAAATTACTTAGGGTTTTTTCAATCTTACTATCTTCTATTTTACCTGTTCCTTGAGTGTTAACGTATAATGAAAGTGGTTTAGAGACCCCAATCGCATATGCAATTTGAATCGTACATTTTGAAGCAAGGCCAGAAGCAACTACATTTTTAGCTAGATACCTTGTTAAATACGCTGCTGATCTATCTACTTTTGTAGGATCTTTTCCAGAAAAAGCGCCACCTCCATGAGGTGACGCTCCTCCATAAGTGTCAACTATTATTTTTCTCCCTGTTAGACCAGCATCACCATCTGGTCCACCTATTTCAAATATACCGGTTGGGTTAACATAAAATTCTTCTTCAGGGCACATCCAACCGTCAGGTAAAACTTTAATTACTATTTCTCTAACTAAGTTTTTAATATCTTCTTGTGAGCAATTTTTAATATGTTGAGTTGATACAACAACAGACCTGGCTTTGTACGGTATTCCATCTCTATATTCTAAAGTAATTTGTGATTTGCTATCTGGAAGTAAAATACAGTTTTTGTCATCATGCCTAATTTTAGACATTTCTTTTAAAATTTTGTGTGAGTAGTAAATTGGAGCAGGCATTAAATCTTCTGTTTCTTCGCATGCATAACCAAACATTAGGCCTTGGTCTCCAGCTCCTTCATCTTTGTTACCAGATTTATCTACCCCTATAGCAATGTTTGAGGATTGTGAATGAAGATAACATTGAAAATCCATTTTTTGCCAATGGTATCCATCTTGCTCGTATCCAATATCTTTTACGGCTTGTCTAACATGATATTCAATTTCTTCGTTATCTATACTTATGCCTTCTGGAAGTCTATACTCACCAGCAAGAATAGTTCTATTTGTTGAAACCATAGTTTCACATGCCACCCTTGCCTCTGGGTATTTTTTTATGAGTAGATCTACAATAGTATCTGATATTTTATCACATATTTTATCTGGATGTCCTTCAGAGACTGACTCTGAGGTAAATAGATATGAATTAGTCAATTTACATTCCTTAATTATACATATATTTTCTATTTACTATAACTAATGATAATAATAAAAGGAAAAATATACTATTTCCAAACTTAGCATAATGGGTACTTTTTAACTTAGACACTATTTCAATAGTTTTTGCTTCTTCTTGATTTAAATCAATCTTTACTAACTCTTCTCCAAAAGGTGATATAAAAGCAGAAATTCCTGTATTGGCTACCCTTACTATTGGCAAACCTAACTCTACAGCTTTAATTTGAGCTAAAGCTAAATGCTGATAAGGACCAACAGTCTTTCCAAACCATGCATCGTTTGTAATGTTTATTATTAGGTTAGTTTCTTTTGAAATTCTTTTATTAATTTCATCAGAAAATAAAATCTCGTAGCATATAAGTGTTATGATATCCCCAAAACTATCTAAATTAATATTGGGTTTTAAATTACCGCCTGTAAAATCTTTTTGACTAAAGTAATTTGCTACTTTGCTAAAAATATACCTAAGAGGGATGTATTCTCCAAAAGGTACTAAGTGCAATTTATCATATTCATAAATGATTTTTCCATCAGAATTTAAAAATACTAGTGAGTTATAAATATTGTTTTGATTAACTCTTAATAATCCAACAACTAATTTTGTTTTTGGATTTTTTATAATGCTTTTAGCAATTGAAGATAAAACTATTTTTTCGTTTGGAATAAACCCGGTGAAACTTGTTT
>Ga0255779_1002144_pt1 | contig 21307 bp, 19 predicted proteins | sample 011ome_21_FD_179977 | JGI IMG/M metagenome (GOLD analysis project Ga0255779, IMG submission 179977) | Coastal salt marsh microbial communities from the Groves Creek Marsh, Skidaway Island, Georgia - 011508AT metaG (version 2) | ecosystem: Environmental > Aquatic > Marine > Intertidal zone > Salt...
TTGGCCACCGCGTCCCTGGCACTGACGTTTGGCACGCCCGCCGCAGCGCAAGATGCCGAGTCCGAAGAAGACGTCATGGCTATGATGGCTCAGATGTTTCCGGTTGAGCCGCTGACACCAGAGGAGGAAGCGCGACTGCCGATTAGCCAGAAAATCATCGACAAGATGATCCCGCCAGGCACTTTGGGCGAAATGATGGGCTCAATGTTCGACGGCATGATGGGGCCGATTATGGAGATGGCCTCGAAAGCCAGCTCTGACGATGTGGCGAAATCGCTTGGCGTCAGTGCTTACGAATTGGAACTGAATGAAAAACAGCTGGCAGAAGTTGCGACGATCCTTGATCCGGTGCGGGAAGAGCGCAACGCGGCTATTGGCGCGGTAATGCCGGCAATCATGGGCCGCATGATGGATGCCATGGAACCAAGTATGCGCAAGGCCATGACGGAGGCCTATGCGATCACTTTTACCGATGCCGAACTCCAAGATATCAATGCCTTCTTCTCTACCGAGAGCGGCTTGAGCTACGCACGTAAGAGCTTCACTTTGGCAAGCGACCCGCGTGTTATCGGAGCAACGATGGAAGCCATGCCGGCGATGATGGAAGCGATGGCCAATATGGAAAGCGAAATGGAAGCAGCCACAGCTGACCTGCCACCTTTGCGAGCCTATGAAGAGCTTTCGCCGGGCGAGCTGTCGCGCATCTCCGAGCTGACGGGGCTTGGCCTTGAAGACATCAAGACGGGAATGATGGCGGCAAGCGAGGCTTCCGAATAGCCGCTATCCGCGCCATAGCGGGCAGGTAATGTCCGCAAGCGATCCGCCCATTCAGGTTCCGCCTGAGATAACGGTCTGGTTCACCGGGCGCGGTTGGCGCGTGCGGCGGCATCAGGCGGAAATGCTCGCAGCTTCGGATGCGGGCAAGCACGCGCTGCTGGTGGCGGATACCGGTGCAGGCAAGACGCTGGCAGGGTTTCTGCCAACACTGGCGGATTTTGCGCCCTCCCGGTTTGCGGACAGCGCGCCGCATCAAGGCCTGCACACACTCTATGTCTCTCCGCTCAAGGCGCTGGCGCATGATGTGCAGCGCAATTTGCTGACGCCAATTGAAGAAATCGGGCTGCCGATCCGGGTCGAGACGCGCAGCGGCGATACACCGTCTGATCGAAAGAAACGCCAGCGAGTGAAGCCGCCGCACGTACTGCTGACCACGCCCGAAAGCCTCTCGCTCTTGCTGTCCTATCCCGATAGTTTCGAGATGTTCGAAGGATTGAAGCGTGTAGTGGTGGACGAGGTCCACGCATTTGCGACCGGCAAGCGCGGCGATCTGCTCGTGCTCTCGCTCAGCCGGTTGCAGGCTATTGCACCCGATATGCAACGGGTTGCGTTGTCCGCGACAGTCGCTGACCCTGCTGGGATTTGCGGGTGGCTCGCTCCGTGGGGCGATGTTGACTCCATCCAGCTGGTCGAAGGCGAACAGGGCGCCGAACCCGAGGTCGATATCCTCTTGCCGTTCGAAGAGCGCGTGCCGTGGGGCGGGCATGCCGGGCGCTGGGCGATTCCTCAGCTCATGGAGGAGATTGGGCGCAACAAGACAACTCTCGTCTTCACCAACACGCGCTTTCTGGCCGAATTCATCTTCCAGTTGTTGTGGGATGTGAACGAAGACAATCTGCCGATCGGCATCCATCATGGCAGTCTTTCGGTCGAAGCGCGGCGCAAGGTCGAAGGCGCGATGGCGCGCGGCGAGCTGCGCGCGCTGGTGTGCACTGCCAGTCTCGATTTGGGTATCGACTGGGGGGATATCGACTGCGTAGTTCAGATGGGCGCGCCCAAGGGTTCCTCGCGACTGTTGCAGCGGATCGGCCGCGCCAATCACCGCTTGGACATGCCCAGCCGTGCGATCCTGGTGCCGGGCAACCGCTTCGAATTCCTCGAAGCAACCGCAGCGAAAGATGCGGTTGATGCGGGTCAACGCGATGGTGAGGATTTCCGGCCCGGCGGGCTCGACGTGTTGGCGCAGCATGTGATGGCATGTGCCTGTGCGGGGGCGTTCCAAGAGGATGCGCTGCTTGGCGAAGTGCGCTCTACGCTCGCATACAGCTGGGTCACACCGGAAGATTGGCAGCGCGTACTCGGCTTTGTCGAGAATGGCGGCTACGCCTTGCGTGCCTATGACAAGTTCAAGCGGATCGTGCGCGACAAAACAGGCGTCTGGCGGCTGACCCATCCCGAGCATGCGCAGCGCCATCGCATGAATGCGGGCATCATTATCGACAGCGAGATGCTGACCGTGCGGTTCAAGAACGGGCGCAATCTAGGCCGCGTGGAGGAACGCTTTGCCGCCACGCTATCTCCCGGTGACACTTTTTTCTTCGCTGGCCTCAGCCTGGAGGTCGAACAGCTCAAGGATATGGACGTGATCGTGCGCGCGGCGAAAAGAAGCGCGACGATCCCGAGCTATGGCGGGGCGCGTATGCCGCTAACCACGCATTTGTCGGCGCGCGTGCGGGAAATGCTGGTCGACCGCGCGGGCTGGGCGCGGTTCCCAGATGACGTGCGCGAATGGCTGGAAGTGCAGGACTGGCGCAGCGAGATGCCCGGGCCGGGCATGCTTTTGGTTGAAAGCTTCCCGCATTACAAGAAGCACTACAGCGTCTATTACACCTTCGAGGGCTGGAACGCGAACCAGAGCCTCGGCATGCTGATCACGCGGCGGATGGAGGATCGCGGGCTGCAACCGGGCGGCTTCGTCGCGAATGACTATTCGCTGGCGGTGTGGGGCCTTAAGCCGGTTGCCGATCCAGCACCGTTATTGTCGCCCGACATCCTCGAGCATGAATTTGTTGAATGGATTCAGGAATCGCATCTGCTGCGCCGCGCGTTCCGCGAAGTGGCGGTGATTAGCGGCCTCGTCGAGCGGCAGCATCCGGGAAAGAGGAAGAGCGGCAAGCAAGTGACGTTCTCGACCGACCTGATCTATGACGTGCTGCGCAAGTATGAGCCTGACCATCTGCTGCTGGAAGCCGCATGGGCCGATGCGCGCGCGCGGATGACCGATGTCGGGCGTCTGGGCGATCTGCTCGAACGGTCAGAGCGCGAATTGCGCCATGTCGAGCTGGAGCGGGTCAGCCCGCTCGCCGTACCGGTCATGACGATGATAGGGCGCGAAGCCGTGCCGCAAGGCGCGATCGATGAAGAGCTTTTGCTCGAGGCGGAAACGCTGGCGGGAGAAGCGATGCGAGTTGATGCCGATCAAGGCGAATAGCTGATAGGCTTGAGCGGGCCCGGTCTATGCGGCCTTTTCGCGTCCCAGAATGCGGCAGGTTGCCGTGGCATGAGCGAAGATCTTGCCATCCGCATTCGTCAGCGTGCCTTCCGAAATGCCGACCCCGAACATGCGGTGCCTTTCATTCCCGACAACGGCGAAGCGCCACACGCACCCGCTAGTGAGCGAGCAATATCGGCAATTGCGGTTCAGAGAGCGCTTTTCTTGTCACTCCGCCGAGCAGGAATTCCGCAAGTCGTGAATGGCCATAGGCACCCATCACAACCAGTCCGCAATTGCGTGCCTTGGCGGCTGCAAAAAGGGCATCCGACACGTCTGCGCCATTCCAAGGGATGTCGAGCACTTCAGCGTGCACTCCATGCCGACTGAGATACTGCGCGCCTTCCACAGGCGGGAAATCGTAGCGATCGCGATCCTTTTCCTCGCTTATGCTGGCCAAAATCACCTTGCTCGAGTTGCGAAGCAAGGGAACAGACGCGCGGAGCGCAGCGCAAGCCTCACTCGAATTGTTCCAGGCGACCAGGATCGGTGATCCGGGGTCCAATCTCTCGGTCTCATGCGGGACAACCAGCACAGGCACCGAAGTTCTCAAGGTCAGCTCTGCAATCATGCTAGAGGGCGCCTTTACCCTTTGCCCGACATCGCGCGGGCCAACGATTACCAGGTCGTTGAGCGCCGACCGTTCCAACAGTTTCGAAGTCGCCAAGCCATCGTGACATTGCCACTCCCATTGGACATCTTCATTGGCAAGATCGGCTTCGATCCTCTTTCTGAAGTCTTCGGCGCTTTGCTTGAGTTGGGGAATGACAGCCATCATAGCCGAGCCATAAAAATCTCCCGGTGCGAAGATCTCATAACTCACGACTTGCAGACAAGTGATGTGGCTTTCGTATGCGCGCGCAAGATCCATCGCTACTTGAAGCCGTGCTTCCATACCGTCATCATCTTCAACATGCAGTAAGATCGATTTCATGATCCGTTTCCTTGAATGGATCAATTATGAGCGAATGCGAATGCCTTGTCTTTGACCGAGATCAAATTTGGCGGACCGCATGCTGCCCTGGTTTGGGCGCAGACTGACATCAGGCCTCAACATCGCCTTGAGCCAACAAAAAAGGGGCGGATCGCTCCGCCCCTTGATCGTGTTTGGTTGTAGCCTGACTTTTACTGTTGGCCGCCAGCGAAACTGCGATACTTTTCGTTGCCGACGAAGCCGAACTTCGTCACGCCTGAGGCTTTGATGACGTTCAATACGCGCGCTGTAAGCTCATAGCTTGCAAGCGCTTCGGGCTCGAACTGCAGTTCGGGTTCCGGATCGATCGTCAGCGATTGCTGAAGATTGGTTGCCAGCTCGCTCATGGTGATCGGCTGTGCATTCCACAAGATCTCGTTGGCCTGTGTGAGAAACAGCTTGTTCTTGATCGGATCAATCGGTGGTGGATTGTCATTCGGGCTCGGCTGCGGAAGGTCGATGTCGACCGAGTGTGTAGCCACCGGAATGGTGATAATGAACATGATAAGGAGAACGAGCAAGACGTCGATCAACGGCGTCATGTTCATTTCCATCATCGGCGATCCATCGTCTTTACCGCCTGACATTGCCATAGGTGCGTACTCCTAAATTCTTGTTTCGGCGGATCAGATGCCCGGAGGAACCGGGTTCGAGATGAAGCCAACCGTTGGATAGCCCGAAGCCTGAACGTTGTAGATCGCGCCTGCGACACAACGCCATGGTGCGTTCACGTCACCGCGGATGTGAACCTGCGGGATACGCTCTGGATCTTCCATGATCGCTTCGGGGCCGCCAGCAGCTGTCACAATCGCGTCAAGGCGAGCAAAAGCCATGTCGTAAAGTTCTTCCGAACTCACCGGTGTGATGTTGTTGAAATACACCCGGCATTCTCCGTTGCGCGATGCGCCTTCAAAGCCCGGTTCGCCTGCGCTTCGGCCGCCTGCATCGGTTGTGCTCACAGTCAGCAGCAGGTTCTCGACCTTATCCTTCGATTCGATCGATTCCAGAACCGGAATCTCGAGCTTCTCGATAGTCTGGATAGCCACCGGAACCGCGATGAGGAAGATGATCAGAAGCACCAGCATCACGTCCACCAATGGCGTGGTGTTGATGTCTGACATCGGGGTCTCTGCCCCACCGCTCATCGAAATAGCCATTGCTAATTCCTATTCGTAATTTTCGCCAAGGGTTGTTGTCGGCGGGAGCCAGCGGCCCCCGCCTAACATCAGGCGATTAGGCCTTCGGTGCAGTCTGTGCGCCACCAGCAGTTGTTGCTGGTTTCGCAGCAACACGTGCCGGAGCCTTGACCGCAGGGCGAACCGCACCATTCGAGCTGATGTTAGCCAGAATGTCGGTCGAGAAGCTTGAGAGCGCTTCAGCGATGCGGCGGTTACGGCTCTGGAGCCAGTTGTATGCGAACACCGCAGGCACAGCCACGAACAGACCGATGGCGGTCATGATTAGCGCTTCACCAACCGGTCCAGCAACTTTGTCGATCGATGCCGAACCCGCGATACCGATGTTGATCAGCGCGCGGTAGATACCGATAACCGTACCGAGCAGGCCGACGAACGGTGCAGTCGCGCCAACCGTTGCGAGGAACGGAAGGCCGCCAGCCAGCTTTGCGTTGATGGCGTCTTCTGAACGCTGCAGCGAACCGTGCATCCAGTCATGTGCTTCAAGCTTGTCGGTCATCTTGCCGTGCTCGTCTTCTGCACGAAGAGCATCGTCGGCGACCTGGCGCCATGCGCTGTTCTTCTCAAGCTTGGTTGCGCCATCCTTGATCGAGCCGGCTTGCCAGAACTTGCCCTGCACGTCGCGCTTGTACTGCTTCATCACTTTGCTCTGCTCAAGCAACTTTGTGATGAGGATGTAGAATGAGCCAACGCTCATGATGATCATGATGGCAAGGATGAACCAGGCAACAGGGCCACCCTGTTCCATTGCTTCCATGAAACCGAAGCTGTTTTTGACGTCAGCTGCGTCTGCCGCTGCTAGAATGTTGATAATCATTGCGAATAGTCCTTTTAATAATTGTCCCCGGAGGGCGCGGGCTCTCTCTGTTCTGCCCGACCCTTAGTTCAGTCGATAAACAATGCTGGTGTTGTACGATCCGGTCGTCGGATTGCCGGCTGCGTCAAGTGCGGGGTTAAAGCGCGCATAACGCGACATTCCGCGACACGCCGCATCGTCGAGTACGCTAGAGCCGCTAGACCGTGACACACGACAGGATGCGACTCGCCCATCCGGACTCACGACCACGCTTACGCCAACCACACCTTCCACTTCCTCTCGCAAAGCGCGCGAGGGATAGTTTTCCTGGATGCGGGCAGCCCAACGTCTTTCACCACGGGTGGTTGCTCCGCGAGCCTGTGAAGGCGGCGCGGGCGGTGCCGGTGGCGGTATGACCAATGCCGGCGGAGCAGGCGGCGGAATGGTCGGCTGGGTCCGGATTGGCGGCGGCGCCGGTGCGATATTGATCGGCGGTGGCGGAGCCACAGGCGGAGGTGGTGCCGTTTCTTGAGGTTCAGGCGGAGGCGGTTCATCCTCCGGCTCAGGCGGTGGCGGTTCCTCGATGTCGATGGTGGTCACTCGTTCGACCACATTCTTCACCGCTGAAACTGCCAAACCACTAATGAAAAGGTAACCGACGAAAACATGGATCAGGGCAACAATTACTATTGCCGTGATTCGGTTACCGCTCGTTTGTTGGTCAGCGTAGGCCATCCAGTCGCTTCTCTCCATTCACTTTGCCGAGGTTGGGCTCGACAATTTTTGCCCCGCAAACCAAATTTGTTTGCGAAGCGAAAACTCCAATTTTCTCCCTGACCGGGCTGCGCGCCGGCGACCCGGAAGTTTGCAGGTAGTCCCGCAAGGGAGCCTGCAAAGGAACAAAGCTTAACAACTCCCCAACTTAGCCAAGTCCTTAGGTTTTCGCTTTAACGGCCAAGCTTGTGCCGCGCAAACGCTTTATCGGTTAATTGCCGATTCACACGTAATTGTCTGCTATCTATAGAATGTTTGCAAGGGTGCTGTTGTGAGCATTCGAATATTCCCGCATTGCTCGAAGCAATCTGACTTGAGACTGAAATTATGCTACAAATCAAAAACTTGACTCTCTTGGTCGCTAGCGCTTCCGCTCTGGTGGCGGTGCCCATTTCCGCTCAAGAACAGGGTGCTTCTGCTCTTCCGACCTATGCGGAATTTGTCGATCTGGCGGACAACGCCGAGCTGGTAGTGCGGGCCAAGATTCGCCGCGCAATCGCGCTCGAGCCAGAGCGCGCGCCTGATGTCGCGCCCGGATTCGCGCGACTTTATGTAGAGGCCGAGACTATGGCGCTCTTGTCCGGTTCGGCACCGTTGGGAGAGAGTTTGCGTTATCTGGTCGATGTACCGCTCGATTCGCGTGGCAAGGTGCCCAATCTAAAGAAGCAAGAGGTGCTTCTTTTCGCGCGCAGTGTGCCGGGCCGCCCGTCCGAGCTGCAATTGTCCGGCGATTCGGCGCAGCAATTCTATTCTCCAGAATTTGAAGCGCGCCTGCGCCCGGTTTTGACTGATCTGGCCGCACCCGATTCGCCTCCGGTGATAGTCGGGGTGCGCGATGCCTTGTCCGTGCCCGGAAATCTGACGGGCGAATCGGAGACGCAAATATTCCTGGAAACGGAGAATGGCGCGCCGGTCTCTGTTACGATCCTGCGTCGCCCGGGCCGGCCGCCAACCTGGGGTGTGTCCTGGGGAGAAATCATCGACCAGTCCGCGCGGCCGCCCGAGCCCGAATCGCTCGAATGGTACCGTCTGGCCTGCGCCTTGCCCGCGCGGCTACCCGCTGAAGCCAATCTATCGAATGACAGCGCCGCCCGAACGCAGGCAGAACGCGACTATCAGCTGATGATGGGCGCTCTGGGGCCTTGCACCCGCAGTTAGGGCGAGCATGGCAAAGCTGGCCTAATTCACTGCCAAGACAAAGTGATCGCGAACCCTCTTCCCTATGGGCGGCACCTCGCGCTAGGGGCTGAAAGTGATGAGCCAAACTTTCAAACACATTTTTCGCGTGCGCTATGCCGAGGTTGATCCGCAATCGGTGGTCTTCAATTCGCGTTACCTAGAATATGCAGACATTCTGGTGACAGAGTACTTTCGTGATGCGCGCACTCGCGGCATGCCAGATGAGCTGGAATTCCATGTCCGCCGCGCCGAAGTGGATTATCTTGCACCGATGCGAGTGGATGAATTGATCGAAGGGCGCATGACTGTGCCGAAGATCGGCAATTCCAGCATGGAACAGTTAATCACTCTGCACGGTGCAGAGGACGGTTCACTGCGCGCGGAAATCCGGCTGGTTGCGGTGATGGTTGATCTGGCCAGCGGCAAACCGCTGCGTATTCCAGATACAGTTCGCCGCTCCTTTGGCCACCCGGTTCAGGAGAGCGTGGATGGCTGATACATTACGCATCGGCCTGGCCGGGCTGGGCACGGTTGGTGTTGGCGTAATTCGCCTTCTGGAAACCAATCGGGACCTTTTGACCGCCCGCGCGGGCACGCAGTTGAAAGTAACCGCTGTCAGCGCGCAAAGCCGGACCAAGGATCGCGGCGTGGATCTGTCACCCTTTGCGTGGGTAGATGATCCCGTGGCTCTTGCAAAGCGCGACGACGTGGATGTTGTGGTGGAGCTGATTGGCGGGTCCGATGGACCTGCCTTGGAACTGGCCAAAGCCGCGCTCGCCAATGGCAAGGCAGTGGTTACCGCCAACAAAGCGATGATCGCGCACCACGGGCTGTCGCTGGCAACCAGTGCAGAGGCACAAGACGTCGCGCTGAAATTCGAGGCGGCGGTCGCAGGCGGAATTCCGGTAATCAAGGGGTTGCGGGAAGGCACATCGGCCAACCAGCTCACCAGCATTTACGGAATTCTCAACGGCACCTGCAATTACATCCTGTCGACGATGGAAGACACCGGCGCGGACTTCGCCGATGTTCTGGCTGAGGCACAAGACAAGGGCTATGCAGAGGCAGACCCGACCTTCGACATCGAAGGGGTAGATGCCGCGCACAAGCTGGCGATTCTGGCGGCGATCGGTTTTGGCGCAGAGCTGGATTTTGATGCTGTGCGCGTGACAGGCATCACCCGCGTTGGCGCGGCAGATATTGCGCAGGCTGACACGCTTGGCTTTGTGATTCGCTTGATTGCGCAGGCCGATGTCGAACACACGCCAGGTGGGGATCGCCTGTTGCAGCGCGTGCGGCCTTGTCTGGTCTCGAAAGCGCACCCTCTTAGCGGTGTTGACGGGCCGACAAACGCGGTTGTCGCGGAAGGCAATTTTTCCGGCCGCCTATTGTTTCAAGGTGCCGGCGCAGGCGAAGGCCCGACAGCCAGCGCCGTGGTCGCGGATGTAATCGATATCGCGCGTGATGAAGTGGGCGCGCCGTTCTCCATTCCCGTCGCCAACCTGTCGCCAATGCTGCCCGCCGAATCTGGCGAACGGACCGAGCGCACATATTTGCGGTTTACCGTAACAGACCGCCCCGGCGTGCTGGCAGAAATTACTGCAGCGATGCGCGACGCGGGTGTTTCGATTGAAAGCCTGATCCAGAAAGGTAGGGCGGATGATGGCGGCGGTGATGTGCTGGTCGCCATGGTCACCCATGAAGGGCCGGAACGCTGCGTGCGCGGCGCGATTGACCTGTTGGAAGGGTCGGACAGCCTTACTGCCCCCCCGCTGGTTCTTCCGATTCTGCCGGACTAGTTTCGTCGCGTTTCGACTCAAGCTCGGTCGGGATCCGGTCGCCGGTGTCATTGCCAATCGGCGGTAGCCCACGCGCAATCCTGTCCGCGTCTGATCCTGCCGGCGCCTCTGGCAAGGCCTCTATATCAATGATCAGAGCCGGCGGTGGAGGGCATGGAGGAATGATGCAGCCAGTAATTGTCACACCTGCCCCCATTAGCGCTTTAGGCCCAGTGATGCCTTCGCCCGCAACATCGGGCGTAGGAATGGGGGTCAGCGTATTGCGTTTGCCGAGCATAGCGATCACGCGCATCCTCAAGGCTGCCGCTGTAGTAGTTGGAATTGTCTTCCACGATCTCGCGGCAAACCACGATAGTGCGCGAGATTGTCGAGGCATCCTGTTCCTCCTCGCATTGCTCTATACGGCGCTGATCTGCCGGGCCGTCAGGCATTTCGACCAGCAGGTCGACCGTGTCTGTCCGCTCGATCGGTTAGATATCCATTGGCTGGCGAAGGGGGGGAGGCGGAGGCGTGTATTCAGGCGCAACTTCTTGTGCGACTGCCGGAGTTACATAGGCCCAAACTAGCAGCAATGGGGCGCTTTTCCCGGTCCACCATACGGGTCTGCTCGACAAGCGCCGCTCCTTCTGTTTAGGGCAATTCACCAACACACTCGAGGGACTGAATTTCACATGAACACCGACCTCCTTGCTCAAAAATCCACTGACGGAAACGCGCTCGACCGCGTTCTGGTTCTGGAGATGGTGCGCGTAACCGAGGCTGCGGCCGTCGCGGCATCGCAATTGATTGGGCGCGGGGACGAGAAAGCGGCCGACGCCGCGGCGGTCGAAGCGATGCGGCGGGCGTTCGATACGCTCTATATGGATGGCACGGTGGTGATTGGCGAAGGGGAGCGTGACGAAGCACCCATGCTCTATATCGGCGAGAAAGTGGGCGGCGCGCCGGGCAAAGGGCCGAAGATCGATATCGCGCTTGATCCGCTGGAAGGCACAACCATCACAGCCAAGGCAGGCCCCAATGCGCTGGCCGTGCTCGCCGCGGCTGAAGAGGGTAATCTGCTGAACGCACCTGACACCTATATGGACAAGATCGCGGTTGGCCCTGGCTATCCGCCGGATGTGATCGATCTCGCCAAATCAGCGACCGAAAATGTGCAGTCTGTAGCAGCTGCCAAAGGGGTCGAACCTCGTGAGATTATCGTGTGCGTGCTTGATCGGCCGCGCCATGCAGACCTGATTGCGGAATTGCGCGGCATCGGTTGCGGGGTAGTGTTGATCGGTGACGGCGATGTTGCTGGCGTGATTGCAGTAACGGACGAAGACACCACGATCGATATGTATATGGGGCAAGGCGGCGCGCCTGAAGGTGTTCTCGCAGCCGCTGCACTGCGCTGTGTCGGTGGGCAATTCAATGGCCGACTGGTGCTCCGCAATGAAGATGAAAAGGCCCGCGCCCGCAAATGGGGCATTGAAGATTTGGACCGGATCTACAAGCTGGAAGATCTGGCTAAAGGCGACTGTATTTTCGCCGCGACCGGTGTGACCTCAGGCTCGCTTCTCGAAGGCGTGAAACGCAAGCGCGGCGGATTGATGACAACGCATAGCGTAGTGATGCGCGCCAGCTCTGGCACTGTACGCTGGATCAAAGGCGAACATCGGATTAAGTAAACACCAGCGCTGGGTAAAACCCATCACTTCACTCTGTTGCGTTTCTATGACTCTCCGCTAGGCCGGAGAAATCAGCTGCTTTCGGGGATTCGCTACTCATGAAGATTATGACCGGCAATTCGAACTTGCCGCTTGCCCGGGCGATCGCCGCCTATCTGGAATTGCCGCTTACAGACGCGAGTGTTCGCCGCTTTGCCGATGAAGAGGTCTTCATCGAAATCAACGAGAATGTGCGCGGCGAAGATGTGTTTATCGTTCAGTCGACCAGCTTTCCAGCCAATGACAATCTGATGGAATTGCTGATCGGGATCGATGCCCTGCGTCGTGCATCGGCACGCCGGATCACCGCTGTAATCCCCTATTTCGGCTATGCCCGTCAGGACCGGAAGCCCGGCCCGCGAACGCCAATCTCTGCCAAGCTGGTTGCCAATCTGATCACCGAAGCCGGCGCAGACCGCGTGCTGGCGGTGGACCTTCACGCCGGGCAGATCCAGGGCTTTTTCGATATTCCAACAGACAATCTTTATGCCGCGCCGACCATGGCGGCCGATATCCAGGCACGCTATGGCGACCAGGATCTAATGGTGGTCAGCCCCGATGTTGGCGGTGTGGTGCGCGCGCGCGCGCTGGCCAAGCGGCTCGACAACGCCCCGCTCGCGATCGTTGACAAACGCCGCGACCGTCCCGGCGAAAGTGAGGTCATGAACATCATCGGTGATGTGAAGGGGCGCCACTGCGTTTTGATCGATGACATCGTGGATTCGGGCGGCACGCTGTGCAATGCGGCACAGGCCTTGCTCGATCAGGGCGCAAACAGCGTGGCTGCCTATATCACGCATGGCGTGCTGTCGGGCGGAGCTGTTGCGCGCGTCAACGGCTCTGCGCTCAAAGAACTGGTCATCACGGACACAATCCGCCCAACCGAAGCGGCTGAGGCATCCGATCGCATTCGCGTGCTGACAATCGCGCCGCTGATTGGTGAGGCTGTGCGCCGGATCGCTGACGAAAGCTCGGTCAGCTCGTTGTTCGACTAAGCCGGATTTTGCTCCAGATCGGCCAGCCAGGGCTGGTGTTCACCGGGTCTCAACCGCTTGAGCTCTTCTAGCTGGCGGGCTTGGCGTTGCTCCAGAGTTATGGTCAGGAGCGGGCGTGGTTGCGCACGGAATTTATGCGGCGTCACGCCAAAGAATGACGTGAAGTCACGGATGAAGTGCGATTGGTCAAAGTAACGCAGCATCATCTCGTTCTCTTCATCTTGGTCAGCCACGCCGCATAGCAGCGCCGCGACATCCAGCGCACGTGCGCACCGTATTACGGTTCGCGGGGTCAGGCCAAAATCGCGTTTCACTACGCGTTCCAGCTTGCGCAGGCTGATGTTCTGGGTCTCGGCGAAATCGCTGAGTGATTGGTTGGGGTCCTCGAACGCTGCCTTGTCGAAAGCTTCGATGATCGGATCAGGCGTTTTGGCACCGGCCCTTTCGATCAGTTGTACCAGCAGCTTTTCCGCCACGCGCAACCGCCGTTCCGGCGCTCCATCAGGATCGAAACATTCATTTCATCGACTGTTCGCTGGTGCCCCACGTGTGATCTCCGAAGATATCATCGTAATAGATGATCCGGTCCAGCGTGTCGGCCACGTCAGGTCCTTTGAGCATGCTGACCGCGCCAGGCTTCAGAGCAACGCCTAAAGTCGCAAAGCCACCGCGAATCCATAAGGGCATCAGTCTTGATTGTGGGCCAAAGAATGCCGCCGCGCGTTCATAGGCTCACACACCATAGCGTGTTTTTGCGGTCCATCTTCCGCGGAATAACATGCGCAGTATCGGTGTATCCGCGCATAGTCCGCAGTCGATCAAATGATCATCGGGCGCATCCACGTCGACAGCGAAGATCCGCGCCACCCATGGTGTCAGCTCGTCGCATGGCGCGCGATTTAGTGACAGCGGTTCCCCCGCTTCCGTCATCCCAAATCGTGAACGCATTGCTGTATCATCGCTGCGGCGATTGTTATCAGCTGTCATTGCTTTAACGGTATCCCCGGTTTGGACTTTACTCCAATGTGCGACCCGGTTGCACGGTCTTCTATCGAGTTTTAAAGGGTTTGTCATGAAGTCGTCTGATATTGCGCTTGCTGCCCGTTTGGCTGATGCGGCTGGCGCAGCGATCCGTCCGCTTTTTCGCGGCGATTGGAATGAAGAAACGAAGGATGATCACACTGCCGTGACAGAGGCGGATCGGGCAGCCGAAGCGGCCATGCGCGCGATCATCGAAGCGGAACTGCCCGATGATGGGATCATTGGCGAAGAATACGGCACGCGCAATGAAGGCGCAGACAGGCAATGGGTGCTTGACCCGATTGACGGCACGCAAAGCTTTGTCGCTGGTCGCCCGATCTTCGGTACGCTGATCGCGTTGATGCAGGACGGCTGGCCGGTTTTGGGGGTTATTGATCAGCCGATCCTTGGCGAACGCTGGGTCGGTGTGGTCGGTCAGGGCACTACTCTAAATGGCAAGCCTGCAACAACGCGCCGCTGCCGGTCATTGGAAGGGGCACGTGTCGCCACCACCAGCCCGCATGCCTTCGCGGAAGAAGAGGTCGATGCTTATCTGCGCGTCGTTGCCAAGGCATATCCTAAACACCCGTTCCCGGTTTATGGCGGTGATTGCTACAATTACGGCCTGCTCGCCTCGGGGCATTTGGATATCGTGATCGAAAGCGGGCTGAAGCTTCATGATTATGCCGCGCTGGTTCCCATCGTTGAGGGCGCAGGCGGACAGATGAGCGATTGGCAAGGCAATCCGCTTGATGCCGATAGTGACGGTTCAGTGCTGGCGCTGGGCGAACCCGCACGGCTGGAGGAAGTGCTGGAAGCGTTGGGCGGCGCGTAGCCTAATCGGTTGCACGCTGGCCAATATAGAATCACGTGCGCTCATGTGGGCGCTTTGCCTGCCAGACTCTCCTTGCATTACCTGCGAGAATCGCTAATACGCGCGCCTTCACTGACACGTGAATCATCTGCCGGTCTGGCCGTTAGGGCTGCCAGGGCTGGTTGGACGTGTCCCGGAAACGATATCGAACGATATCTGATTAGGAGATAAAAATGCCCAAGCTGAAGACCAAAAGCGGTGTGAAGAAACGCTTCAAAATCACCGCCACTGGCAAGATCAAACACGGCGTCGCGGGTAAGCGCCACCGTCTGATCAGCCACAATGCGAAGTATATTCGCCAGAACCGCGGCACGTCTGTCCTGTCGGAAGCCGACACGAAGACAGTCAAGAAATGGGCCCCTTACGGGCTCGATTGAGCGCGCTGGTTTTAAGGAGAATTTGAAATGCCTCGCATTAAACGCGGCGTAACCACACGCCAGAAACACAAGCGCCTACTCGATCAAGCCAAGGGCTATCGCGGTCGTCGCAAGAACACCATCCGCATTGCACGCCAGGCCGTCGAAAAGGCTGGCCAATATGCATATCGCGACCGCAAGATCAAAAAGCGTAACTTCCGCGCTTTGTGGATCCAGCGCATCAACGCGGCTGTCCGCGCTGAAGGCCTCACATATTCGCAGTTCATGCACGGCGTTAAGCTGGCTGGCATCGAGCTGGACCGCAAGGCTATGGCGGATCTCGCTATGAACGAAGCAGCGGCGTTCAAAACTGTGATCGCTCAGGCGAAATCAGCGCTTCCTGCTTAAACAGCGGATAAGCTAGCTAATTTGAGGGCGCTGGAAGGTAACTTCCGGCGCCTTTCCATTTGTAAGTTTGCGACACTTGCGCCACACAGCGACGCATGGTGGGGTCGCAAAAGAATCTAAGGCGCTCGCCCTAGCATGAGATGCCCGAATTTAAAGTGCGAAGTCGATTCTTCGCGCCGCCGCCTGAATTCGACGGGTGCTTCACCAGCTTCTACCATCTGGACCTGACAGTCGAAGACGGTGGCACAATCTGTGATCACTTGCAGCCCGAGTGGGCTGGCATCCGCTTCATGGCAGGTTCTCGGCCCTTGGCGCAACTAGGCGAGACATCTGTCGAACGCCCACGCTTTGCCGCGAGCGGCCCCAGTTCCTTGCCCACCTATTTCGAGATCGGCTCCACCCGGCTGTGGGGCGTTGGATTCATGCCGCTTGGCTGGTGCAGATTTATCGATGTCGAAGCGAAGATCCTTGCGAACCAAACATGTGACGGAGAACGGCACCCGGCCTTTGCGAAGTTTGCGCCGCTGGCGGATATCTTGTGTGATCCGGAGATAGACGATCAGGCGCAATTCGAAGCTATCTGTGACACTATGCGTGGATTGATGCAGCCAACCCGCAATGACGAGAAAATCAGGCGCGTACACCGCGCGTTGGTGGACGAAAATCTCAGCAGCGTGTCGGAGTTTGCGAAGGAAGCCGGGCTCAGTACCCGCAGCCTGGAGCGGATTTGCAGCCGCTATTTCGGCTTTGCACCCAAGCTGCTGATGCGGCGTCAGCGCTTTATGCGTAGCCTCACCACATTCATGCTGCGTGAGGGCAGCAAGTGGACGGATGCGATGGACGAGCACTACCACTATCAGGCACAATTCACGCGCGAGTTTCAGACCTTCATGGGTATGTCACCCAGCGCCTATGCTTCGAAGGAACACCCGATCCTGACCGCATTTGTCGAAGCGCGCGCGCGGATTTGGGGTCCGCCGGCGCAAACATTGGACAAACCCCCCTGATTGCGCTTTGCGTTGAAGCCCATTTCCCGCTAGCGGAGCGCCCTTCAACCGCGAAGAATTAGCAATGACAGATTTGACACAACAGAAAGAGGCAGCGCTGGCTGCCGTTTATGGGGCGGAAACGCTGGATGCGCTCGAAGAGCAACGCGTAGCTGCGCTCGGAAAGAAGGGCTGGGTTAGTGCAGCGTTGAAGACGCTCGGCCAGATGGCATCGGACGAGCGTTCCGCTGCCGCGCCAGCTATTCAGGCTGTGCGTGGCGAGATTGCCGACGCAATATCAGCGAAGAAGGACGCGCTCGAGAGCGCTGCGCTCGAAGCGCAGCTCGCCAGCGAGAAGCTCGACCTGACGCTACCTGCACCCGATGCATCGAATGGCTCGGTCCATCCGGTCAGCCAGGTGATGGACGAGCTGGCGGAGATTTTCGCGGACATGGGTTTTGCGGTGGCAACCGGGCCCGAGATCGAAGACGACTGGCACAATTTCACTGCGCTCAATATGGATGAAAGCCATCCTGCGCGCGCTATGCATGACACCTTCTATTTCCCGGACAAAGATGTGGAGGGCAATTCCATGCTGCTGCGCACGCATACTTCGCCTGTCCAAATTCGCAGTATGAAAGAACAAGGTGCGCCGATCCGCATCATCGCGCCGGGCCGTGTCTACCGCTCCGACAGCGATGCCACGCACACACCGATGTTTCACCAGGTCGAAGGTCTAGTGATCGATCGTGACATTCACTTGGGGCATCTCAAGTGGACGCTTGAAACCTTTTTAAAGGCATTTTTCGAACGCGACGACATCGTGTTGCGCCTGCGCCCCAGCTACTTCCCGTTCACTGAACCGAGCGTCGAGGTGGATGTTGGTTATTCGAAAGAGAGCGGCCGCTGGGTTGTCGGCGGCAATGGCGATGATGACGGGCATGACTGGATGGAGCTGCTGGGCAGCGGCATGGTCAACCGCCGCGTGATCGAGATGGCAGGGCTTGATGCGGACCAGTGGCAGGGCTTTGCCTTTGGCGTCGGGGTCGACCGTCTGGCTATGCTCAAATACGGCATGACCGATCTGCGCGCTTTCTTCGACGGCGATGTCCGCTGGTTGCAGCATTATGGGTTCAGCCCGTTTGACCAGCCGACGCTGTCAGCAGGTGTAGGAGCGAAAGCATGATGTTCTCGCTCACTTGGCTGAAAGATCACCTCAATACCGAAGCTTCGGTGAAGGAGATCGTCGATACGCTCAACGCCATCGGCCTGGAAGTGGAAGGGGTGGAAGATCCCGCTGTTCGGCTGGCAGGCTTCACTGTTGCCAAAGTGCTGACGGCTGAGAAGCATCCTGATGCCGACAAGCTTCAGGTGCTGACTGTCGACACTGGGTCGGGAGATCCGCTTCAGGTAGTGTGCGGTGCGCCGAATGCGCGTGCTGGCATGAAGGGCGTGCTGGGGCAGCCCGGTGCGATCGTCCCGTCAAACGGCATGGAATTGCGCAAGAGTGCGATCCGCGGTGTCGAATCAAACGGCATGATGTGCTCTGTGCGCGAGCTGGAGCTGGGCGACGAGCATGACGGTATCATCGAACTGCCTGAAAACGCGCCGGTGGGTCACAGCTTTGCCGATTATCACGGCACCTCGCCGATCATTGACGTTGCCATCACGCCCAACCGCCCCGATTGCATGGGCGTTTACGGGATTGCGCGCGATCTGGCGGCGGCCGGGCTTGGGACGCTGAAGCCCATCGCAATGCCGAAGTTCGAAACGTCCGGTGCTTGCCCGGTTGAAATCCGCACCGACGACCCTGAAGGTTGTCCGGCGTTTTATGGCCGCGTGATCACAGGCGTGAAAAACGGGCCGTCACCAGACTGGCTGCAGCAACGGCTGACTAGTGCGGGCCAACGTCCGATTTCGCTGCTGGTCGACCTGACCAACTATCTCATGCTGGCATATGGCCGTCCGGCGCACGCCTATGATCTGGCCAAGCTGACAGGCGCAGTAGTCGCACGCCGGGCAAAGAATGGCGAGCAAGTGCTGGCGCTCAATGAGAAGACCTACACGCTCGACGACAGCATGACCGTGATTGCTGACGATGCAGGTGTGCATGACGTCGCAGGCATCATGGGTGGCGAAGACTCTGGCTGCTCGGACCACACGACAGACGTGCTGCTGGAGATTGCCTATTTCGATCCGGCGCGCATCGGCGTGACGGGCCGCAAGCTTGGCTTGGCGTCTGATGCGCGCACGCGCTTCGAACGCGGTGTCGATCCGACGTTTCTTGATTACGGCCTGGACCTGCTGACCGGTTTGATCGTTGAATTGGCTGGCGGAACCGCGAGCGAGAAAGTGCACGCAGGCGTACCTCCAAGCGAGCCGAAAGTCATTGCGTTCGATACCGGCCTGACCGCGCGTCTGGGCGGCATTGACGTGCCGGTCGAAGAACAGAAGCGCATTCTGGAGAGCCTCGATTTCGCAATCGATGGAGACTGGAACGTGACCTGTCCGCTCCGCCGCCACGATATCGAAGGGCCGGCGGACTTGGTGGAAGAAGTTGTGCGTATCCACGGCCTCGACAAGGTAGAAAGCGTTGCTCTGCCGCGGGCAGATGGCGTTGCCAAACCTACCGCAACCGCAGCGCAGTTGACCGAACGCAGGCTACGCCGTGCCGCGGCTGCTAGCGGGCTCAACGAAGCGATCACATGGTCATTCATTTCGGAAGATCAGGCAGAAAGCGTTGGCGGCGGTAAATGGGTACTCGACAACCCGATCAGCGAAGACATGAAGGTCATGCGGCCGTCCTTGCTGCCTGGCTTGCTGTCAGCAGTTCAGCGCAATCTCGATCGCGGCGCTTCAAGCATACGCCTGTTCGAAATTGGGCGGCGCTATCTTGAGGATGGCGAACACCCGACACTGGTTTGCGTGCTGGCGGGTGACAAGGAGCGTCGCGGTTGGGCTTCAGGCAAGGCAACCACCTTTGATGCTTATGACGCGAAGGCTATCTGCCTCGAACTGCTTGAGGCGGCTGGCGCACCGGTCAGCAATCTGATGGTCATGGGTGAAGCAGGCGATGCTTATCATCCCGGTCAATCCGCCACCTTGCGTTTGGGGCCAAAGAACGTGATTGCAGGCTTCGGCATGATCCATCCGTCTATGCTCAAGGCCTATGACATTGACGTGCCCGTGGCAGCAATGGGTATCCATCTGGATGCTATCCCTGCGAAGAAGAATGCCAGCTTCGCTCGTTCGTCTTTTGCGCCACCTGCCTTGCAGGCTGTGACGCGTGACTTCGCATTCCTTGTTCCGACAGAGCTCGCCGCAAGTGATCTGGTGCGCGCGGTTAAAGGCGCGGACAAGATAAACATCGTCGATGCGCGTGTATTCGATGTTTTTGCTGGGCAAGGTGTGCCCGAAGGCAAGAAATCGGTCGCGGTTGAAGTTACACTTCAGCCGACCGAGAAAAGCTATAAGGACGCGGACCTCAAGGCGATTTCGGATGCAGTCGTGGCATCCGCCGCGAAGCAGGGAGCGGAGCTCCGCGGATAAGTCCCGCGCTGCCTATGACTATGTCCAATCGCCGCACATTCGCGATCATTTCGCACCCTGACGCCGGTAAGACCACGCTCACGGAAAAGCTGCTTTTACAAGGTGGTGCGATCCATCTGGCGGGCGAAGTCAAGGCGCGTGGACAGGCGCGGCGGGCTCGCTCAGACTGGATGAAGATCGAGCAGCAACGCGGCATTTCCGTCACTTCCTCGGTCATGACCTTCGAGAAGGAATTCGATGGTGAGACCATCACCTTCAACCTGCTTGATACACCGGGACACGAAGACTTCTCGGAAGATACCTATCGGACGCTGACCGCCGTCGATAGCGCAATCATGGTGATCGATGCCGCGAAGGGTATCGAGCCACAGACTCGAAAACTGTTCGAGGTCTGCCGCCTTCGGAGCGTTCCGATCATCACCTTCGTCAACAAGGTCGACCGTGAAGGCCGTCCGGTTTTCGAGCTGCTCGACGAAATCGCGGATATGCTTGCGCTTGATGTGTCACCGCAAATGTATCCGGTGGGAATGGGTGGCCAGTTCGAAGGCATTCTCGACTTCGCCACTGGTACAGTGGCGCGGCCCGAAGGCCCTTCCAAGGAATTTTACGGCAAGCGTGACGAGAATGCTCAGCTACCCGAAGAGGTTGCAGAAAATGCCGAGCTCGCACAGATCGGTTATCCTGAATTTGATCTTGAGGCGTATCGCAATGGCGACCTAACCCCGGTCTACTTCGGATCGGCGCTGAAGAATTTTGGGGTCGAGGAGCTGATCGACGCGATTGCGAAGTTCGCGCCGCCCCCTCGCCCTCAGCCGGCTGGAGAAGAGCAGATTCCGCCATCGCGCGATGAAGTCACCGGCTTCATCTTCAAGGTCCAGGCGAATATGGACCCCAACCATCGTGACCGTATTGCCTTCATGCGGCAGGTTTCCGGCACGTTCAAACGTGGGATGAAGCTGACCCCCTCGGGACTGGGCAAGCCCATCGCTGTGCATTCGCCGATCCTTTTTTTCGCACAGGATCGCGAAATCGCCGACACGGCGGAAGCGGGTGACATTATTGGGATTCCCAACCACGGCACTTTGCGTGTCGGTGACACGTTGAGCGAGAAGAACACAATCCGCTTTACCGGACTGCCCAACTTTGCGCCGGAAATCCTGCGTCGGGTGCAGTTGAAGGATCCGACTAAGACCAAACAGCTGCGCAAGGCGCTCGACGATCTTTCCGAGGAAGGGGTAATCCAGGTCTTTTACCCGGAGATCGGTGCGCAGCATATTGTCGGCGTGGTTGGTCAGCTGCAGCTCGAAGTGCTGGTTTCGCGGCTGTCGGCCGAATATAAAGTCGAAGCCGGGCTCGAAGCCTCACCCT
>Ga0255779_1002157_pt1 | contig 21251 bp, 16 predicted proteins | sample 011ome_21_FD_179977 | JGI IMG/M metagenome (GOLD analysis project Ga0255779, IMG submission 179977) | Coastal salt marsh microbial communities from the Groves Creek Marsh, Skidaway Island, Georgia - 011508AT metaG (version 2) | ecosystem: Environmental > Aquatic > Marine > Intertidal zone > Salt...
TCTTTTTCGGCATCAGTTTTCATGTTTTGAGTGGAGCAGCCAAAGTTGTTCCGGTCAACGATGAATCAAGTTTGAGCAGTTAGTGAACAACTTATAGCTCGCAAGATTGCTCAAACCCTAGACACCGACTGAATCAGTTAAACCTTTTTGCGAACTTTGAGTTAGAAGCCAGCGATACCCGTAAAGGTTTGAATTGTCCATAGGCGCTTGCCCTCCATTTCTCAGGCTAGAATCCCGTCGATGATGTGGCCATGTACATCGGTGAGGCGGAAGTCACGGCCCTGGAAACGGTAGGTAAGTCGCTTGTGGTCGATGCCCAGGAGGTGTAGCATGGTTGCGTGGAGGTCGTGGACTGCGGTCGGATTTTCTTCCGCAGCGTATCCAAATTCGTCGGTAGATCCGTAGACCGTGCCTCCTTTGATTCCGCCTCCGGCGAGGAATATAGAGAAGCCTTTGATGTGGTGGTCGCGACCGTCACCGGCTGCTCCTTGACTCATGGGAGTGCGCCCAAACTCGCCTCCCCAAATGATGAGCGTATCGTCGAGCATTCCACGCGCCTTAAGATCTTTTATGAGTGCGGCGGTAGGTTTGTCGGTTAATGTGGATACGGATTTGAAGTTTTTCTCCAAGCCACCGTGGTGGTCCCAGCCTCGGTGATAGAGCTGAATAAACCGAACACCGCGTTCAGCGAGCCGGCGTGCCATTAGGCAGTTGGAGGCATAGGAACCGTCTCCCGGCTCGCAGCCATAGAGTTCGAGCACATTTTGAGGCTCCTTGGAGAAATCCGCCAGATCGGGAACGGAAGTTTGCATCTGGTAGGCCAACTCGTACTGCGCAATCCGTGTAGCGATTTCGGGATCATGGCGCTTGGATGCCAGATGGCTGTTCAAGGAGTTGATCGTCTCTACGAGGTCTCCTTGGGATTCCCGACTGATTCCGTCAGGATTTCCAACGTAGTAGACCGGGTCTCCCTTAGACCGCAACTCAACGCCTTGATGTTTGCTGGGCAGGAATCCATTGTGCCATTGGCGGGCCGAAATGGGCTGTGCTTGTCCTCCTCCCACCGAAGAAAGAACCACATAACCGGGTAGCTCGTTGGAAAGGCTACCGAGGCCGTAGTTGGTCCATGCTCCCATACTTGGGCGACCTGGGATAATTGAACCCGTATTCATGAAGGTGTGTGCAGGGTCGTGATTGATCTGCTCAGTGTACATCGAGCGGATTACCGCGATTTCATCGGCGAGGGAGGCGATATGCGGGAAGCACTCCGACATTTCCATCCCGCTTTTTCCGTGACGGGAAAACTTGAAAGTGGGTCCCTTGACTTTTAATTCGGTCGATTGGAGCTGGGCAATTTGCTGGCCCGCCGTAAACGACTCCGGCATTGGCTGGCCGTGATGCTTTTCGAGGGCCGGTTTGTAGTCGAAAGTTTCGAGGTGGGAGGGTCCGCCGGCCATGCAAAGATGGATGATGCGTTTTACCTTGGCTGGGTAGTGGAGTCCATCAGAGAGGTTTTGGGATTGATTCCCGAGCGAGTCGGATGAGAAGAGATCGCCGAGGGCGACTACGCCCAAGCTGGAGAGAGTTTTCCTAAGAAAAGACCGTCGATTGATCTCGGTTATGTAATTACTAAACAATGACATATGTTTTGTAGTTGCTTAAGTGTCAATGTAGGAGCGGCTTTACGCCTCGATAGACTGTGGCGAATCGTGGCGTAAAGCCGCTTCTACGATTGAATTTATGATTTCTGGGGAAGTTATCACTTTTCTAGTATCGTGTAATGGTCTCGTGCAAATTTAGAATCGCCCGGCTCATGCTCGTCAACGCGGCTAGTTCTACAGCGGGATGATTCGGATCTGGTGGGTTTAGGCCAATGCTGAGAAACGCGGCGGCTTGGTTTTCACTTTGGGCGAATCGCTCTCGTTCTCGCTCAATGTAAGCCTTTAAAGTTCTGCGCTCCTTAGCGGAGGGCTTGCGCGCGAGGGCCTTTTCATAGGCGGACTCTATCCGAGCATTGTCACCGTTTATCTCGATGAGTTGTTCGGCGAGAGACTTAGCTGCCTCAACCTGCGATGGATCGTTGAGGAGGTTGAGGGCTTGCAGGGGAGTATTGGATAAATCCCGTTTTACCACGCACTCGTCTCTGCCGCTCGCGTCGAAGGCGGTCATCATGGGATGGAGAAAGGTGCGCTGCCAATGGGTGTAGACTCCACGGCGGTATTGGTTTTGGTCCGCGTCGTAAGCGTACTGTCGCTTGGGGAAATTCAAATTTCGATAGTGACCTTCCGGCTGGTAGGGCCGTGCGCTTGGTCCCCCCAATTTAGTGTTGAGAAGGCCGCTTATTTTCAAGGAGTTGTCCCTTATGATTTCTGCCGACAGTCGAACGGGGCTTTGACGCGCCAGGAAGCGATTGTAAGGATCGATCTCATACAGTTTTTCGGAAACGTCGCTCGATTGACGGTAGGTTGCCGAGCTTACGATTTCGCGGACTAGGTGTTTAATATCCCAACCCGAGTCGACAAACTCCGCTGCCAGCCAGTCCAGCAATTCAGGATAAGGCGGATACTCCCCTTGCAATCCAAGGTCCTCAGGGGCGCTCGACAGAGGAGTGCCAAAGTACATCGCCCATAATCGATTGACAAAGGTTCGGGCTGTCAGGGGATTCTGAGGGTTCACAATCCAATTGGCGAGATCGAGCCGGTTGAGTCTTTGAGATTCACTGGATGCAATCGCATTGGGCAAAAAGGAGGGGCTTGCTGGCAGCACCGTTTCTCCGCTTTCATCCATCCAATTGCCCCTCGGGAGCACTTTTACCTCTCGAGGTTGGGCACTAACGGTCAGGGGAGTGTAACGGTTGCCGTAAAGCTCGTTCTTGAGTCCATCTATTTCTTCACGTTGCTTGGCGAAAGTATTCGAATGATGGATAAAGAACTCCCGCTTTAGCTGGGCCTGGGCTTCGCTGTCCGCTTGATTGTCTAGTATTTTGGCTAGGGATTTCTGGCCAGGCTTGCTTAAAGTACCGAATTGCGAACCGTGGCGAAGCGTTCGGATGCGGAAATTACGAAAGCCTCCGGCATTGCCCTTGAGAGGGAGGATGGAGACGAGCTTTGCTTTTTTGGGTAGGTCGAGCGTGTCACTCGTTAGGCTGATTGGATGCCAAACGCCTTTGTAGAGTAGAGGCGTCACCGTAACAACGGGCCCGTTTGACTTATTGTCCAGCTCCCCTTCGAAATTGTCGCCAAGATGATATGCCTTTTTATGTATTTGGCCGTTAACTTCATACCTTAACTCGATGCCAAGCGACCCTCTTCCGCCGCCTCCAACGATCCGGGCATCAAACTCGATAGCTGCGAGTCTCTCCAATCCGTAGGGATATGACACTATGTCGATTGATTCTGCTCGGGTCGTCTCGTGATGCGCGTCGGTATAGGCGAACTGAGTTTCTGATGGGACGTTGGCTTCGGTGAGCGAGCTTTGGAGCTGCAACCACTGCTCGTATTCCGAGATCGCATCGGGAGAGCCGGTGGCGATGAGCTGCTCCTTTTCCGCTATCATTTTCTTTACCGCATCAGGATTCTCGTGAAATACGTAGTTGGGTACCGTGACTTCGGGCCCAAACCATCCCTCGTGTTTCATCGGATCGTCGAGGTATTTGGATACATCGTCCTGATAGGAGCCATCTCCCGTGTAAGCGCCTTTCTCCAATATATCCGCGAAAAAAGCGGCCATGCTATAGAAGTCTTTGGTGGTGAAGGGGTCGAACTTGTGGTCATGGCATTCCGCGCAGGCCATGGTTGAGCCGAGCCAATTTGTGGCGGTGGTACGGACCCGCTCGGACTGATATTTTTTGACGTACTCTTTGTCCTGAATCCCGCCCTCTCGGCTAATTTGATTGAGGCGATTGTAGCTGGCGGCTACCAGCTGTTCAATTGTAGGATTGGGAAGAAGGTCTCCGGCTAGTTGCTCTCGGGTAAATTGGTCGTATGGCTTATTCTCGTTGAAGGATTTGATAACATAGTCACGGTAGGGTGTGGCGTCGCGCTCTTGATCTCCATGATAGCCGACTGTGTCGGCATATCGGACCGCGTCGAGCCAATGAATCGCCATCTTTTCTCCGTATTGCTTGGATTCGAGGAGTCGGTTGACGAGTCGGTCGTAGGCATCGGGTCGCTGGTCGTTCATAAACGCCTTTACTTCATCTGGCGATGGAGGAAGACCGACGAGGTCGAGCGAGACTCGACGGATCAGGGTTTCTTTGCGGGCTTCCGGCGATGGCTTTAATCGCTTCTCTTTTAGCCGCTGGGACACGATTTCATCGATTCCTTTTTGAGTGGGACGTTTGACGGGATTGTAGGACCAGTGGCTTTCGTAGACCGCGCCTTCTGCGATCCAGCGCTTGAGTAAAAGTTTCTCGGTTTCCGAGAGCAACTTATTTGACTTTGGTTCCGGCATGACCTCTTTGGGGTCATCACTGAAAATCCGATGGAGCAACTCGCCGTCCTCTGTGTTTCCGGGAACAAAGGCGAATGCCTCGATCGCATCCTCTCGTAGGTCGAGACGCAGATCACCCTCACGCTTTTCTTTGTCGGGACCGTGACAAAAGAAGCAATTGTTCGATAGTATGGGTCGAATGTGTCGGTTAAATTCGATGTTCTCGATCTGATCTACTGCCGCTTGCGCGTCTTTGGAAGAATCGGATGCTTCAGAGATGGGAAGAATCGCAAGGGCGCTCAAAAGCGAGAGAATGGAAGCTAAGGAAATTCGGGGCATAGTTTGTCCGGCTTTTATCAGTCGTTGCTCTGAAGCAACGTGGTCCGAATTATTCGAGACTTTGGAAGAGGCAGTCAAACTATTCAGAGGCCGGGGTGGAGTAAGATGGGTAAAACCTTTCGCGGCAGAGCTCTTGCACTAAAATTGTCATGGGTTGGGGGCGGGTTGTTTCGACGGTGTAGTGTGACAAGCTGACTCGAGTGCTGCCATGCACGCTGTGTCACCTCGGTCGAGAAGCGAATTCGGCTCGAACGCAAGGTATTGGTAATGAGGAACTAGAATTCTGGCTACGTTTGGCGCAGCTTATGTAGCGAGGGAATCGCTTTAATTGAACCATAAAGAAAGGACATATACTTATGACGCTATTAAAACGTGACTATAGATTTGGCGATTCTTTCAACAATATGGATCGCTTTTTCGATCGCTCCTTCTGGGACCGCGATTTTTGGCCGGGAATGATCCCCAGTCCGAGCAACGGGAACAGTTTCCCCGTTGATGTTTACGGGGATGACGCGAGTTATTTCCTCGTCGTGGAGCTTCCGGGGATTACGAAGGAGGACGTGGAGCTGAAGCTTGAGAACGCCGTGCTGACCATAGACGCGAAACGGAAGAAAGGAGAGGGGGAGAACGCAAGAGTGTTCTCGGTAACCCGTTCGATAACCGTTGGTGACGACATTAACCCAGACGAGATAATCGCCAAGATGGAGAATGGGATCCTGACCGTTACTCTGCCTAAAGTGGAGGAGCGTAAGCCAAAGTCGATCGCGATTAGCTAGCAATATCAATCGAGAAGAAAGGAGAAATACAATGAATTCTCAGATAGCGAAAACTGAAAGCAGAAATGGAGAAGTTCGCCCAGCGTATTTGAAACCTTATTACGAAATACATAATGAGGAAAATGCATACTTGGTCGATGTTCGCGTGCCGGGCGTGTCTCGCGAAAACGTCGCGATAACGCTTAAAGGGGATGTGCTGACAATAGAGGCTCCCCGCCTGCCTTTCAAGCAACCTGAATGGAAGGCATTGCACGCTGAAATTCGCGGAGAGGGCTTCCGTCTTGATCTTCAGCTCAATGTTGAAATCGATTCCGAGGGTGTTACCGCGAAGTCGGATTTGGGCATACTATCCGTTAGGCTTCCGCTTGCAGCAAAAGCGGCACAACGAACGATTCCTGTTGAATAACAAGCGAGCACGATGCTTAATGCTTGGACGCTAGTCGATGATCGTTTTGACTTCGGCTAGCGTCGTAACTGAAACACCCTGATATGCCGGTCGAATTTAAGGACTATTACAAAACGTTGGGTGTTGCCAAGACGGCGACGCAGGAAGACATAAAGAAGGCATTTCGCGATTTGGCCCGAAAGTGCCACCCAGATCTCGCTAAGGCGGAAGACAAAGCATCCTCAGAAGAGCGTTTTAAAGAGATAAACGAAGCCTATGAAGTCCTGAAGGATCCTGGGAAACGGAAGAAGTATGATCGACTAGGCTCCGATTGGGATAAGTATGAGGATGACGAATACGCTGGAAGCGCAACTAGTGGGCCAAGGGGGTATGGAGATTTCAGCGGGACCGCTGACAGATCGCAAGCGGGATTCGAGTACCATTTTGGGGGTACTGGGTTTAGCGACTTTTTCGAACGGTATTTTGGCGGTTCCGGGGTGGATCCTTTCGAGGGGATTCGCTCAAATGGAAGTCGCGGATTTTACAAGTCAGGTACATCCTCGAGGCGCCCAATGCGCGGATCGGATGTTGAAGCGGAGATTATGGTCACGCTCGAAGAGGCTTTTAAGGGATCGACTCGAAGACTTTCGTTGAAGAAGGTTGATCCGGTAAAGGGAAGTGAGAAATCGCAGTCAATTGATGTGAAAATTCCGGCGGGAATCCAGGAAGGTCAACGTATTCGATTGGGCGGCCAGGGACAGCCCTCTCCGGATGGAGGGCCTCCGGGAGATTTGTTTCTCAAAGCCCGTTTTGCGCAGCACCCCTATTTTTCCGTTAAAGGAAGCGACTTGCACTATGGACTGAATTTGGCTCCTTGGGAAACGGCGTTAGGCTGCATCGTTGATATCCCGACATTACATGGAACGGTTCGATTGACCGTGAAGCCGGGAACTCAGGCGGAGCAACAGCTTCGATTGGCTAAGCATGGTCTGCCGAAGTCGGGTTCTGAGCGGGGAGACCTTTTTGTTGAGATCCGAATTCGAATGCCAGAGTCCCTGTCAGCGGAGGAACGCGAGTTATGGGAGAAGCTCAGGTCGGTCTCGAATTACAACCCTAGAGCGAGAGCGTAGCTTATGTCATCTGATAACGAAATCACTCCCAAATGGCAGGATCCATCCGCAGCGGATGAAGTGTTCGATCACGTGACGACGGCTTCGATGGCGGGGGTTTCTACTCGACTAGTGCTCAAGTATTGGAAGATCGGTTTGGTGAAACCGATTGGAGATACGGAGCGGTATGGGATTTATTTCGATCAGGAGGCCATTTATTTGATCAGGCAAGCCGAGTTGATGAGGCAGGAGCTGTCGGTCGATATGCGGGCAGCCACGGTTATTGTAAAGTTGCGACAGAAGATTGAGATACTTCATGAAGAACTTCGCTTTTGGAGGCGTTGAAGTTAGTTCTACCACTGCGCTTTTCATTAGCGAAAGGGACTGGGTTCGCTGGTTTTCAATGTGAGAGCGCTTGTAAAGGGATCATGGGCACAATTTATATCTGTCACCGTTCAGATTGTTGAAAGAACGTCGCCAATTCCCGATTGTGACACTTGTTCCCACCGAGTGACGAATTCTGACTCGCGTCACGGTTTGCGTTGAGGATAAATTCTCTTAAATGCCTCAATTTTAAGGAGTTAAAGGGGCGATTGTATTCCATAATTTCGGCACGTCCTATGCTCATGGATTCTTAAGGTGAAGCAGAAGCAAGGAGTGTCCGGAGCGGTCATAGAATCGCTCGGGAGGTAACCTAAAAAGTTTTTCGGATTTGAAAGTTCGGTACTCTTTGAATTCGAAATGGGGTGAAAAACGAATAATATACAAGGAGGATAAAATGAAGAAAAATATTAAGAGACTCAGTAGCGTGGTCGCGATAATGTCTATTCTGGCACCGCCAGGTCTAGCCGACAGAAGCGATCGGAAGTCATCACATGAATACGACGTTGTCGTGAAGGTTGATTTTTCCAATCCATCCGGATTCAGGGATATCAACTTTGATGGAATGGACACCGATAAGGGGCATCAATTCGTGCTCAATGAAATACGGGATGTCTACAGGACTGAGGCTCAGAAACATCTGCCTAAAGACTACACTCTGGACGTAAGGGTCCAGGATATCGATTTGGCGGGGGAGTACGAGCCAGAGCGCTTGCCTGAGGACAATGTTCGTATCGACAAGGATATCTATCCGCCTCGAATCGAGTTCGAGTATCAGGTTCTTGACGACGAGCAAACGTTGGTTTTCGAAGGTCGCGAAACATTGACTGATCTGAACTACCTAAACAATCCCGTTAGGGCGTTGAGAAGGGGAGGCAAAGTCAGCTACGATGTGGCTACCCTGATTCGCGACTGGATGAAGGGACCGATGAGTCGTAAAATGAGAGAAGACAATACGTGAGGGAGTCCGTGTTGTCACGGGTAACTACAAGGCCTCTGGATCGAATCCAGAGGTCTTTTTCATGTTATCTCCTCGGGTAAATGCCCCGGGCTCTCCCGGGGATAACTTATTCCTTGTCCAAGCTATCTACGACAACAGCTCCCATCGAAGCGGGGAAAGAGAGGATGATCATTCGTTTAAAAGCGACAAGCGGTTCCTCGATTATCGGCATTCGGTCTATGGCAAAAAGAACCATGAAAACAACGCACAGCGTTATACCGTAGTCGAGCAAGGTTCGGAAGATGAAGAGGCGTATTCGATGGCGAACCTTTCCTTGGAAGATGCTTTGAAAGGAATAAAGATTAATGAAAAGAAGTGACAGGAACACCAATAGAAAAACGTTTGCATTGGGCAGCGTGCGGCTAAGGTCCCAGGATTCTTCGGAAAAGGCGACGGGAACCGACAAGGCAGAAGCTCCTACGATTACCTGGAGGACATCTTCAAAGTTAGTCGTGTTCTTCTCTTCAAGCATCGGCTAGAAGGTGTCTCGGATTCGAATTGGTCAAGTGAATACGAATAGATACTCCGAGAGCTATGTTTATGGGGCATGCCGGCTGTTTCGGCAAATGTAGGGAACATCTAAAGGATCCGTTCTTCTTCCTTTTGATCCAATTGCATGTGTACCACTCGCTGGGGGAATGGAATTTCGATGCCCTCGAGGTCAAACGTGTTCTTTATGTCGCGCGCAACCGCTCATTCCTTGGTAGCAGATAAGTCATCACTACGTAAGGCTCGTAACGCCCGAATTGTTCTCTCTCGTCTTCAGAGGGGATTTCTGAAAGGGGAACAAATGTTCTCAAACCGAAGGCCAAATCCCAACGTTCGTCGATGAAATTAGTTAGGCGATGCTTTATGCCCAGTCCCGCTAGTCCAGAGCTGGACACTGCGTGCTTGTCAAAGGGATTGTTTATGTATGGCTGGTAGCTTAGATAGGCTTCGGTGTATTCGCTAATTCCGTACCTGAGCTCTAATGGAATTCGTATGTATGACTCCTTTACAACGTCAGACGCTTTGGCGGAGTATCGGAGCTGGAACGACGATTCTGGATTGGTAAAGGGCAATTCGTTGTTAAGCAAGGTGCTCAACAGTCGGCGCTTCCTTTCCTCCGGTTCAGGTTCTTCACCGGATGCAGGAATGGGAATCCATCCTAGGAAGATGAAAAGCGCAAAAGCAATCGACTTGATGGAAGGGAATCGAATCGCGAACCCAAATGAAGAATATGGATTCGCAGTTGGCATGTTGTTGGTTTCCAAGGAGAGAGAGGATGGAAGACGTTGTTTTAAGGGTTAAACCGGTTCCACGGTGACCTCAACTGAAATCGTGTGTTCCCCTCCTTCCGCAACGGTACTGTTGGGCTGTTTGTTTTCTTTCGAAGATCCTAGTTGGGTCTCGGTTCCATTGCCCGTTTTTGAAGAGAAACGAAAGAGGAGCAAATTATCTAAAATGTCTAATTGCGTTCCAGCTCATCTTTGGACTATGTGTAGCTTTAAGTATTTAGACTCAAATCCATGCACATTTTAAATCACCCTATTGTTTGTCTGCTCCTGTTCTGTCTTCTACCGTTTTTGGGACGAGCCAATTCAGAATCTGACAAATTGGCTTTTGAAAGGGTAAACAACTTTCGCTGGAGCGAGGTTTTTGTGGATCCGGGTACTGGAAACTGGAGAGACCAGTGGTTCCTCGATGGTGAGGTTGGCCAAGTCACGAATGGAGCGGAGGGCATGAAGCTCACAGCAGGGCCAGAATTCAAAAATGATGCGCATCACATGGTACTTTGGACGAAGGAGTCTTTCGAGGGAGACTTGAAGATCGAGTATGACTATACCCGATTGGATGCGGAAACCAGGTGTGTTAACATTCTTTATGTCCAAGCAACTGGGAGTGGTTTAGGTCCGTACTCTAAAGACATTACGGAATGGAATGAGTTACGCCGTATTCCTGCAATGCGGATGTACTTTAACCATATGAACACGTACCATATTAGCTACGCGGCGTTTCCAAACAATGAAGACACGACGAGCTATATTCGAGCAAGGCGATACAAGGCGGACGAGTCAGGTCTCTCAGGATCGGATCTTAAGCCGGACTACTTCCCCGTAGGACTTTTCGAAATGGGTGTTCCCCATAAAATCACGGTGATTAAGCGGGCTCGGGAGCTCAATATTCGGGTAGAAAATTCGAACCAAGTCTACTATTGCCGTATGACAAATCCGGATATGCCGGAAATCTTGGAGGGTCGCATCGGATTGCGGCACATGTACACGCGCTCCTCGCTGTATAAGAACTTTCGTGTGTCCAGTTCGATGTAGTCAAGGATTCGAGCTCACGCATGTAGAATCAAAACGTGAAATACATGAAGAAACTAGTTTTTCTAATATTCGCTTTTGCGGGACAAGCGTGCATCGCCCAGGGCGACGCTTTGCTTTCGAAGGCGGAAGACTCTTTAAAAAGAGGGGTATCTTTTTTCCATTCGATCAATATCCATGGGGGCTATGTGTATTACGTCACCACGGATTTTTCACTACGATGGGGTGAAGGGCCAACCGATGCCAACACGATTGAAGTGCAGCCGCCTGGAACGCCGGCCGTGGGGCAATCGTTTCTAGCAGCGTATCGATCAACTGGCGACGAAGAAGCTTTGGCAGCTGCCAAAGATGCTGCCCATGCCTTGATTCGCGGTCAAAACGAGTTGGGCGGATGGGAGCATACCATCAACTTTGCGGGATCAAAACGTAAGACCGTTAGTTTCGATGACGACCAATCCCAGTCAGCGATCAGTTTTCTTATGGCCATGGATCAAGAGATTGAGGATGAGCTGATTTCAGAGGGAGTAAGGCGAGCGCTGGATATGATGCGGACGAGTCAGCTGGATAACGGGGGATGGCCGCACAAGTACCCGGAGCAGGGCAATTACCATGACTACGCGACCTTCAATGACGAGGGGATAAACGACTGCATTCGAGTAATGATCGAAGCCTATCATTTCTACAAGGATGAGCGTATTGAAACGAGTCTCCGAAAAGCGGCTCGTTTTCTTATGATTTCCCAGCTTCCGCCGCCGCAGCCTGGCTGGGCCCAGCAATACAATGAGTTTCTCCAGCCCGCTTGGGCCCGCACGTTTGAACCGCCCTCGGTCTGTCCTTCGGTGACGGTCAACAACATCAATTCGCTCATCGATCTCCACTTGGCCTTGGATGATGATGCCTATCTAGAGCCCATTCCCGATTCAATTAGGTGGCTGGAGGAGATCAGGCTGGAAAACGGAAAGTGGGCTCGTTTCGTTGAATTGGGAACGGGCAAGGCTTTGTACTACGATCGGGGTCGTATCCGCGTGGATACGCTCGATCAGCTGCATCCCGAACGGAGAACCGGGTACGCTTATGAAACAGACCTGACGGACCGACTGCGCTCGATTCAGAAGCGCTTCGAGAAAGTGTCGGGTCTAGGGGGAGGGGAATTCAATGCTGACGATGAACTCGTCTCGGAAGAACGAATCGTTTCATTATCCAGAAAAGTGGAGGCTATCATCGCCTCGCAAGAAGCGTCGGGCGCCTGGATTACGAAGGACGATCGGTTTAAAAAGAAAATGCCGTCCGGAGTTCGTTGGAATGGCCAATACGAAGTGATGGATCGAATCAGCAGCGCCGTTTTTAATAAGAACGTTTCTGCATTGTGCGAATTCCTGGATATCTATAGGCAAAGGGAGAATTAATGATTTCGCTTAGAGAGTGTCAAATAAATCAGACTAGGCGTCGCAGCGCCCTTTTTTCGCTTTTGGCGGCGTTGCCCTCGATGGCGGCCTACCGGATATTGCGTTCACGAGCTCTGTAGAAAATGCGAAAATCCCCTTGCAAACCGTCTCTTAAGGGATCCGAAGCTAACATGAAAACAAGTCAATCACGCCGCCTTTTTATTCAATCAACGGGCGCTGCTTTGGGAGCCATGACGCTCCCCGATCTAGTGGGTCAGTCGGGGACGACTGCTTCGCAGAAGAAATTCAACATTTTATACCTCTGCTCGGATCAACAGCATTGGCAGGCTCAGGGTTCCGTGGATCCCTTTTTCGATACACCGCATCAGGATGCTTTGTCGGCGGAGTCCACCGTATTCGAAAACGCGTTCTGTACAACTCCCCAATGTTCGCCCAGTCGTTCGTCTATGTTGACTGGATTCTATCCTCACACCACGGAGATGATGAACAATAGTGGCGCGTCTGGTGGAACGGATTTGAAAATATCCACGGTTGGGGCTCGCCTTCAAAAAGCTGGCTACACGACTGCCTTATTTGGGAAATGGCATCTGGGCAATGATCCTGTGGGAAATTCAGGATGGGATGAGGAGACTAAAAAAGGTCCCGATCCCAAAACAACGGAACGTGGATTGGACTTTCTAGACAGGCATGCCAGCGATGATAAGCCTTTCGCGTTGTTTTTGATGTATCTGGATCCTCACGACATTTATCACTATAAGCCGGGACAGAGCGAAGTCCATACGCAAGACGTCGTCCTTTCGGAGTCATGGAAAAAGCAGGATTTCGATTCGGTGCCAAAAATCCACCGCGAGTTTATGGAGATCAACCAGGGTGAGTTCATCGTCGATGCGGATGAGGAAACTTGGAAGGGGTACCGCGACTTCTATCGTCAGAAAGTGAAGCTGTATGACGATCATGTGGGGCGAGTCATTGGGAAATTGAAGGAACTCGGGCTCTGGGAGAGCACTATTATAGTGAATACTTCGGATCATGGAGATATGGATACGTTTCATCGACTCGTATTCAAAGGGCCTTTTATGTACGAGCATATGATGCGTATTCCGATGTCGATTCGGGTTCCCGGAGTTTCGGGACTTAGAAAGTCGACATACAATTGGGTTAATGTAGATACGGTTCCGACGCTCTTAGAGCTCGCGGGGGAGAAGGCTCCGAAATGCCATGGACAGTCGGCCGCATCCTTGGTGACGGGAGAGGGGGAGACCCCGGAGCGAGATTACGTAATTGGCCAGTACTACGGGAAGCAGACTTGGGTCAATCCGATCCGAAGTATTCGAACCAAAGATTGGAAGTACAATCTCTATACGGATTGGGGCGAAGAGCTATACCATCTGAAGGAAGATCCAGAGGAAATTGAGAATCTGGCAATGGATCCGAAACACGCGAAGGCGAAAGAACGTTTGCGCGGGAAGCTAGACGAGTGGATTAAAGAGCACGACGACCCTTTCTATTCCATGTCTACGACGCCACTGGATCCGGGGGAAGCGAGGACTATTTTGAAAGGCTACGATCCAAGCAAAGGGTCTTGAGAATCCGCCCCCCTGTCTGCCTTGAACTAAGCTGAGCCAATCCTCATGAATCCCACCATTATCCAAGTCGACCCGGAAGACAATGTGGCGATAGTCGCCAATGACGGAGGTCTTCCATCGGGGACTGAGGTCGCTGGAGGGCTTACCCTGAGAGAGTTTGTGCCTCAGGGGCATAAAGTAGCTCTGTCGTTCATTAAAAAGGACAGCCCTATTGTGCGTTTTGGCGAAGTGATTGGCTGGGCCCTTGAAGACCAGTCTGAGGGATCTTGGCTCAATGAACGCAATATTCGCATGCCGGAAGCTCCATCTTTGGACGCGTTGTCCTGGGGCGGCCGCAAACGAGAGACGCTAGTTCCTTTGGAAGGGTTGACCTTTGAGGGATATCGTAATGCGGATGGATCTGTCGGGACAAAGAATGTGCTGGGGATTGTGACCAGCGTGCAGTGCGTCACCGGGGTCGCGGATCATGTGGTCGCGAAGGCTAAGCGGGAATTGCTTCCGATGTATCCGAATGTCGATGACATTGTGGCCATTACGCATGCCTTTGGCTGCGGGGTGGCCATCCAGGCTCCCGATGCGGCGATTCCGAATCGCACACTCATGAATTTAGCGAAGAATCCGAATCTCGGAGGTGAAGTACTGGTTTTGGGGCTGGGGTGCGAGAAGCTTCAGCCCGCCAAGCTCGTTCCAGAAGGGCATGACCAAAAGGATGATATGGTCTGTTTGCAGGAGGTTCAGGAGGAAGGTTTTGGGGGCATGGTCAATCGGCTCATGGCGATGGTCGAAACCAGGCTTGCTAAACTGGACCAAAGGCGCCGGGAGACCTGTCGGGTCAGCGACTTGGTTGTCGGGCTTCAGTGTGGAGGAAGCGACGCGTTTTCCGGTGTCACGGCTAACCCCGCAGTTGGCTACGCGACCGATTGCATCGTACGAGCAGGAGGGACGGTCTTGTTTTCCGAGGTTACGGAAGTGAGGGATGCCATCCATCTTCTCACGGCACGGGCGGTGGATGAGGACGTTGCTGAGGCTTTGATTCGAGAAATGTCATGGTACGACAATTACTTGGAAAGAGGGAGGTCAGACCGGTCGGCCAATACCTCACCGGGAAATAAGATCGGCGGCCTTTCGAACATCGTTGAAAAAGCGCTCGGCTCTATAATCAAATCTGGGAGGAGCCCGATATCGGATGTATTGGGACATGGTGAAAGGGTGAAGAAAAAAGGGCTGGTTTTTGCCGCAACACCCGCCAGCGACTTCGTGTGTGGGACGCAACAACTCGCCTCGGGGATCGCTCTGCAGGTATTTACAACGGGGAGAGGAACTCCCTACAGTCTGGCGATGGCCCCGGTGATTAAAGTTTCAAGCCGGACGACCCTGAGTCAGCGCTGGTTTGATTTGATCGACCTCGATGCCGGGACAATTGCGACGGGAGACGCGACAATCAAAGAAGTGGGTGAAGACCTCTTTCACAAAATTCTCGATGTGGCCAGCGGAAGGACAAAAACGGCCGCTGACACTTTAGGTTTGGCAAATGACATGGTCGTCTTCAATCCAGCCCCGATAACCTGAGGCGGCATCGAATCAGGCAAGGCGTGACCGATATCACACCGCGTAGCCTGCCTCAACCTTAGCAGACTGATGGCTCGAGCTGGGCAAAGTCGCGGTCAATCAGGTAGTAGACAATATTGGGAGAAACGAATTTGGAGTGCCCGAGATTCCAACCCGCTCGGTGATTTCAGGCCGTTGGGTGGAAGGGACAATTCTGCCAAATTGCGAATCGCGTCACTCGGAGTTCTAATAGTAGAACGATTCCTTAGTCTTTCTCAGAATTAGATTTCGAAAAAGGTTCCAATTCAGCTTGGGTCCAAGGGACGGTGCGGCCCTGAGCTTGGATGCGCAACTGGCTGATCGTTCCGGGTTCGACAGCTTCCGCGTTGTTGTCCCATTCCCGTCGGATATAAGTCAATACGGAGGCGATATCTGAATTGTCGAGATTAGCGAGTGGCGGCATGATCGGCTGAATATCGGGAGCCGCATATCTTTTGCCGCTCACGGTGATGGGTCCAGTGAGCCCATGAAAAAGAACGCGGGCGAGGCGTTCTGGGTTTCCCGCGACCCAGTCGGATCCTGCTAGCGGGGGAGCGAGAAGCTTCATGCCCTGTCCATCACTGCCATGGCAAGCGACGCATGAAGTGAGGTATACCTGTCTGCCTCGGGTGAAGAGCGCTTGCTCTTTTTGCGTCAGACGTCGAACATCTTTAGTTTGTGAATACACAGGAGTGTGTCCCGGCCAGGTAAAGTAATTTTGCAGCGACTCATGATGATCTGCCGCGAGCGGCTTGCGAGCCAATGAGACTGGGGATTTAGAATACGCGGCGGCATGGATTTCGAGACCTGCCAGTGCGGCGCTTTGTTTCCCGTTTAGATGCGGCGAATCGAGCAGCGTAAGGAGTTGTTCAATCGATTGAGCGTGGCGCGATCTTCCAATAGCTTGAGCGAGCGATTCCACGAGGAAGGCGTTTCCAGAGTTTGATTCAAGATCATCAGGGAGCACTGTCCAGAGGGTTTTGAGAAAACCGATTTCCCGGTTGGCCAGACTGCTCATGGTCGCGTCGCGAATGAGGGAATCGTCGACATGGAATTGGACGAGCTTAATGAGGAGGCTAAAGCGTTCCGTATTGAAGATCCCCAAGTCCCCGAGCGTTAGAATCGATTGCAGTCGAAGCTGTGGAGAAAGCGGGTTTTGTGCCAGAGATTCAATCAGCTCTGCAAGAATCGAGTCTTCCAACCCAAGGGATTTGAGTACTCGCAAGCCCGCTGATTGAACCTCGGGTGACTGGTCGTGAAGGATGTCGGTCAGCAATTCTGGATGAGGCGCTCGGAGCCCTTCCAGGGTCCATAGAGCATGTAGCTGGGCTAATGAATTCTCATTTCCCAAAGCCATCTGTCGGAGAGCAGGTATCGCGGATCGCAGATCTCGGTCCACCAAGTGCATCTGGGCTTGATCTCTCCACCAGCCGCTGGGGTGGGCTAGGTCTCTGACTAGTTCGTCTGCTGACTTGGCTGAGAAATTGGGACGCTCCGGCTGCTCAAACGATTCCGGAACGATGCGCCAGATCCGTCCGAGATGAATGGGTGTATCCATTTTACGGGCAATGCTGATCTCTCGAAGGTAGGGAGACATGTGAGCACCGTCTTGAACAATTCCGCGATACATGTCCGCGATGTAGAGGGCTCCATCCGGTCCAGTAGTGATCCAGCAGGGACGAAAACGTTCGTCCGTTGAGGTAAGAAAGTCGCGGTCCGGGTAAACGGATTGGCCGGTGATTCGACCCCCGGAATTCGATAATTTACTTCGTTTTATTAGATTTCCAACGGGTTCGCATACGAACGCGTTGCCGGAAAACTCGGAAAAGAGATTGCCTCGGTAAACGATTGGGGCGCAGGCACTGGTGAACTCCTGAATCCGTCCTTGGTCGTCAAGCGCTCCCGGAATGTATCCGCGATTTGATGCCAAGTTGGGTCGAATGGGAAAAACGGCATTGGTGGAGGTGATGCCAACGCTTAGACCGGTCGAAGGCTCATGGTGGGGATTGCGAGTCAAGGTGTTGGGCGGAACGAGGTCCCCGTGAAGTTGGGAATGGTTGTAGTTGTAGATCAGTCTCCCAAAGTCGTCCTGGCATATGCCCCATTGACCGCGCGTTTCCGTTTCATTCCGTATCCATCGGTCTCGATTGCGACGGTAACGATGACCCTCCTTGGCGTTGTAGGTCCAATTGTCCATCGCCCGGTACAAGCCATTGGAGGAATGTTCGACACTGTCTTGGGCGTAGTTGGGATCAACGAGGCTCTTCCGATCAGCAACTAGATCGCCATCGAGGTCCTGGGCGAACCAAAGCGGCTTGTTCTCCGCCACGAGCACGCCGTCCGGGTGAATGGCCACGGAGCGAGGGAGAACCAGCTTGTCGAGAAACACTGTGCGTTTGTCCATTACCCCGTCACCGTTCGTATCCTCAAGCACCGAGACTCTGCCGATGGGGTCGTTGACGCCACTACGATTAATGTCCTGCATGTAGCTTCGCATCTCGACGACCCACAGCCGACCTTCTCCGTCAAACCGAATGGCGACCGGATCTTCTATCATGGGCTCGCTGGCCACGAGCTCGATTCGGTATCCCGCCTCCGCAAATTGGAAGTGACCTAGTTGTTCTGCAGGGGAATAAACGGGCGGTGGAGGAGGGTAGTTGGCAGCCAACAAGTTTGAGAAGCAAACTAGGGTGATTACGTGGGACAGCAGTTTCAATCTGAAGGCTAGTGGGGTGAACAATTTACGGTCGGGCAGGAGGTGTCAGGTTCTAAAGAAAGGTCAGTATAGTGTTTAGTTACCTAGATCGGGCTCTACAACTCCAAATCGGCCTGTCCTTTCATAGGTTGTGACCTTGGGTGGAGAACAGTCCTGTCACTTTCATCTCCTTGAATTGACAAGCAAGATCCGATTGTTAGCAGGAAGCCGTGTATTACCCGCACGTTTTAAGCGTTTTAATTCAGTCGATGTAGGAGCGGTTTTACACCGCGATTGATTTTTACGGCTGCCAAGCTGGGGCTTGGCGTTCCCAGGATCGCGGTGTAAAACCGCTCCTACAAAATACAAATCGCTATTTGCAGACTTTATTCGATTTGGGTTGAATACCTTGCTACTTGGAGAGATGATTCCCATCGTATCTATAAACTTATGACACACTTATTTAAAGCAATCATAACCTGTCTCTTGGCTTTGTCGACTGTGGTGTCAGTAGCCTCTGATCGTCCGAACATTGTTTTCATTATGGCAGATGATCTGGGCTATGGAGATTTGGGATGTTATGGTCAGGAGGAAATTCAGACACCCCACATTGATCAGCTGGCTCGAGAAGGGACGCGTTTTACGCAGGTTTATGCAGGAAGCACTGTTTGCGCCCCTACGCGATGTTCGCTGATGACTGGCCTGCATACGGGGCATTCTCGGATTCGCGGAAACTCGGGTTTTGAAGGCCCGAATCGGGACCGTGTTTCAGTTTCGTTGCGAAACGAGGATGTGACCGTGGCGGAGGTTCTCAAAGCGGCTGGCTACGCGACGGGTGTAACCGGGAAATGGGGACTGGGGCAGCCGGGAACAGAGGGAGTTCCCAATCGGCAAGGATTTGACGAGTGGTTGGGGTTTCTAGACCAGCGTCATGCTCACGGCTTCTATCCGGAATACGTTTGGCAAAACGAAAAGATGCGTTCGCTCGATGGCAACTTGGGTGGGCATGAGAAAAACTGGATCCATGATCGCTTCACTGCCTTTTCTTTAGATTTCATTCGTGAAAATCAGGACAATCCATTCTTCCTCTACATCGCTTTCACCATACCCCATGGGCGATACGAAATCGCTTCGGACGCGCCGTACACCGAGAAAGACTGGCCGCAAGATGTGAAGAACTATGCCGCAATGGTGACTCGGATGGACCAGGATGTAGGAAAGATCATGTCTTTGCTGAAGGAACTGTCTATCGACGAGAACACCATCGTTTTCTTTACAAGCGACAACGGTGCGGAAATCTATTATTTTCGCCAAACCGGGCTTATCCCGGAGTACGAGTCGATTCTGAGGAGCCCCGGACCTTTACGCGGTTGGAAGCGCGATCTTACCGATGGAGGGGTTCGTGTTCCGATGATCGCTCGTTGGCCAAACCGAATTCCAGCGGGCAAGACCAGCGACCATGTGTGGGCGTTTTGGGACTTCCTGCCTACCGCGGCGGAACTGGCGGGGGTGTCACCTCCAGTAAATTCCGATGGCATTTCCGTTGTGTCCACTTTGTTAGGACAAAAACAGGAAGAACATGAGTTTCTCTATTGGGAGTTTTTTGAAAGGGGATTTCAGCAAGCGGTGAGGTACCAAGACTTCAAAGCGATTCGTTTGAAGCAAGGCGAACCGTTGGAGCTCTACAGAGTGACGGAGGATTTACGGGAGGAAAACAATGTAGCGTCTCAGCATCCGGAGGTTGTTGAACGTATCGAAGCTTTTCTGAAAACGGCTCGGTCGCCTTCAGCCTATTGGCCTAAGTAGGTAATCGAAATAATTAGCCGCCAATTAGGGTCAGCTCATGCACTGTGCCCCACAATTGAATCCTACACACAACAGCACCTGAAAAAGAGATTGCTTCGGGGGTGACCGTTCATGGTATGATCTCCTTTCGAATCGATGGTAATATGCGGTTTCTTGTAAGCCGCTTTTTACTACGAGAAGCCAGATACCCTGAAATCTCTGAACCAGGACTCAATTATGAAAAACTATAATGTAGGCGTTGTTGGATATGGCTGGGCAGCTACCGCTCATATCGATGCGATTAATGCGACCAGCCAAGGAAAGGTGACAGCGATTTGTTCATCTCGGCCGCAAGACGAGGCTGAGCTGAACGCCCGCCACGGGGGAGAAATAAAGGCCTTCCAGACGATTGAGGAAATGCTCGAAGGCGGCAATATCGACGTTGTCGACATCACGAGCTATCCGAGTCAGCATTGTTCTCAGGCGATCGCCGCGGCCAATGCGAAGAAGCACATAATCTTGGAAAAGCCCATGGCCAACTCAATCGATGAGGTGCGGGCAATCGCTGCCGCCGCGAAAGAGAATGGGGTAAGCGGTACGGTCTGCTTCGAATGTCGCTACTCGAGTCAGATGCTCGCGACGAAGGCGCTGATTGACCAAGGTTTGATCGGAGACATTCATTACGGTGAAGTCGACTACTACCATGGCATCGGCCCGTGGTACGGTCAGTACCGCTGGAACACAGGTAAGGAAAATGGCGGTAGTGCCTTGCTGACTGCCGGCTGCCATGCCCTCGATGCCTTGCTGATGTGCATGGGAAGCGATGTGGAAAGCGTATCCAGTTTTTCTACAAAGTCGAAAAGCGAAGTTTTCGGACCTTACGAATACGATACGACGAGTGTGACCACGATTCGCTTTAAGAATGGATCAGTGGGTAAGTGCGCGGCGGTAGTGGACTGTCTTCAGCCTTACTACTTTCATACGCATTTGGTGGGAAGCGAGGGAAGCGTGCTCGATGACAAATTTCATACTGACTTATTGAAAGCGGAGAAGAGCAAATGGAGTTCCCTCTCGATGAAGATGCTCGATTCAGGCGACGTGAGCGATCACCCCTATCAATCCCAGTTCCAGGCCTTTTTTGACGCTTTGGATGCGGGTATCGATATTCCAGGCACAAATTTTCGGGAAGCCTTGAAAACGTTCGAAGTCATATTCGCGGCAGATGAAAGTGCGGCGAATAATGGAATGCCCGTTCAACTGTAACAGAAGCCGCTCAGGAATAATGTTTCGTTCGCCTAGATCAATTGTAGGGCGGGTCGCTGACCTGCCATTTATCGCAAGGGGCTGAAGTAGCTAACGTTTAATGTTTTGTTCGTTTGTACCACTGTTTAAGCTGTCTGAGGAGCTGTTGATGGTTGCCTCCATTGAAGCGCCATTCGCACTCCTTCAGGAACCAGTAAAAGCC
>Ga0255779_1002164_pt1 | contig 21209 bp, 10 predicted proteins | sample 011ome_21_FD_179977 | JGI IMG/M metagenome (GOLD analysis project Ga0255779, IMG submission 179977) | Coastal salt marsh microbial communities from the Groves Creek Marsh, Skidaway Island, Georgia - 011508AT metaG (version 2) | ecosystem: Environmental > Aquatic > Marine > Intertidal zone > Salt...
CACACTGACCATTCGGACATGTGGCGTGTCCAACCGACCACTTTTTGAGGCGAAAACGGCGGCGGCGGCGGGTGCGCGGGTGTGTTGATTTGGACGACGACGACAGACGACGACGACGACGACGACGACGACGACGACGACGACGGCGGCGGAGGCACAGCGCACGTATCGACGCATTCGTACACGACGATACGGTGACGATGCCACCGCGACGACGTGGGACGACGGGGAAGAAGGGTGGCAAGGAGGCGTGGATGGATGACGATGTCGATGCGGCCAATGAGGTTGCCGACGCGCGGTTCGCCAAGGTGGATAAGTCGTACATCGGGCTCGTTGGGTCGGATGATGACGATGACGATGAGGATGAGGATGATGAGGAGGCGCTCATGGATGTCACGGATGAGGATGACGACGACGACGACGACGACGACGACGAGGACTCTGAAGAGGATGATGACTCTGAAGACGACGACGACGACGACGGCGAGCGAGACGACGATAATGACGACGATGCGTATTCTGATAGCGAAGAAGCCGCGTTGTCAAAGGCGATGAAAGCACAGAAGAAGCGTCTCGACGGCAAAGTTCGTCGCGAACAGGTCATGAGCGAGGATGAGTCTGAATCCGAGGATGCAGATGAAGGTTTCGGGATTCGAGGGAAGAAGAAGACTGACTTTTATGGCGACGATGATGTCGATCACGAGGGATTGAGTGACGAAGAAGACCGCGTTGAAGAAGAGAAAGAAGCGCGGCGTATGCGCAAGCTCATGGCGCAAGAGATGCGCGCTGAGGATTTCGGTGTCGATAGCGAAGATGAGGAAGAAGCTACGCTCGGCGCCAAGGCGGCGGACTTGCGCCGAGGCGACGGCAAGTCAAAATCTGCGTCTCGTGGCGGCGTAGAAATTGAAACCTTGACTGCAGAAGAACGCGATGAACGCTTGGCTGCTGAGGATGGCGCCGCAGCGGCTAACGACGCGCCTGAACTGATGGCGTTGACGAAGGAGTTGACGTCCACGTTGAGCGCCATCGAGGCGAGCGTTGAACCGCTCGTCAACGCTGCGCGCGACGGCGCTTTTGCCACCGCGGAGGGCATATCGTACTTGGACACAAAGTATTTGCTCATGCTCAGCTACTGCTCGTCCATTGTTTTTTATCTTCTACTGAAAGCAGAAGGTCGAAGCGTCAAGGACCATCCAGTGATTGAACGGCTCGTCGAAATTCGATTGTATCTCGAGAAGCTTCGCCCGATAGATAAAAAGCTTCAGTACCAGGTGCGCAACGTGGAAAACTTTGGTTTTATATTTGCATTCCTCTGATGATGGTACCCCATGGCGGTGATGAAAATGCTCACGGCATTTCCTGACTACTCACTGACGGTTATTATTGAACATCTAAGGGACTGAGCCTTGGGTGTCGTCGTCAGAGGAATGTTATTTTTTTGCTTTGTTTCTCCTCTTGTTTTCCGTTCGTCATCTAACCAGTGCCCATGCTTTCTTCTTCATTCATAAACAGATTGACAAGCTGTTGAAGCTTGCGAACGCCACTGAGCGCGCCACGGCTACAAAAGATGAAGACGACGACCCGCTTAGATTTGGCCCCAATCCAGGTGCACTCGTTTCGAAGACTGGTGAAGACGAGGAAGGGGGTGACGGTATGTACCGTCCTCCGAAAATGTTACCGACATCCATGGATTTCGAATCCGGGGGTAAGGATGCGAAGGAGCTCCGAAGAAACAAGGAGCAACGCCGCCGCGCTGGCCGCTCGCAGCTCATCAAGGTGCGCACGTGTTCGCGCGCGCGTGTTTGTGTGTATTTGTGTGTTTACTCGCGTGTCGCATTCGCAAAAACGCCAATTTGCCCCCCGGGTCTCTTTCCATGAGACAGTCCGGGGCTTCCTTATCTATTTGGCGGATATCAAATGTACCAAATCTTGGGCAGGGTGCCACCTTTTTAGCAGTGGGTGAACATCCAATCAAGAGTTGGATATCTATCTGTCTTGTCGTCGTTCGCGTACTGACTTTTACGTACCCGTTTTTCACGTCATGTAGGAACTTGCGCGCGAAGTTGGCGAAGCGCCCGAAGAAGTTGGTCTCGGCGACGAAGATATGGTGCAAAGCGCATTCGCCAAGCGCGAAATGGCGCGCATGGAGGCGCGCGCTCGCGTGGAAGAAGATTTGTTCACTCGTGTACCGCTTTCTAAACAAGAACGCCGAAGACAAAAAGCTTCGACACGAAACGTCAACTCACTCGCTGCCGTTGGCGACTTTGGCGACGACGTCGCAGATCTCGTGGAACGCACTGCTGAGCTTGACGAAGGCTCACGCAAGCGGCGACTCGTGGACACAGTCGCTGAAGGCTTCAAGTCGGCGAAACGCGATATTGTTTCAGGGGAACAAGATGTTCCGTTGCGTGATACACTCGGGGTACGTACATATTCGAGCGAACATTCTCGTTCAAACATCGCATCATATCGAAGCTTCGGGTGTTTTCTTCTCCATGATCTTCCGAGGTCAAAATTGATGCTACACGAAACACCGTTTGCTTCAAACCTTGCTCGACTTTGCTTTTATCGATTTCAGCATGCGAAACGAACGGGACATCTTTTTACACGTCGACTTTGCTATCGTGATTTACTTGTGCGAGATCGTTGGTGACGAGTAAGTACTGACCATGAATATTTTCATCCTTTTCTTTTCGCGCGCAGGAACGGAGAACGAAATACGAACGCGGCGTCGCTCGCTCGATGCAACGCGCGCAACAAATGGAAATGGACGATTACGACGATGAAGCCCGCCCGAGTATCGCGGAAGATCCTGAGTATGACAATGCGGCTACTTTACGTGATCGTAAACGTCAAGCAAAGGAGGAAAAGTATGCGAGAGGTCCTGGAACGATTGCTGTGCCGGAGGAGGATGTTTCGGGCAAACGCGAGATTGGCCATACAATTATGAACAACAGAGGTTTAACACCGCATCGCAGCAAAGAAACGAAGAATCCACGCGTGCGTCTCCGTGGAAAGCACGCTCGTGCGGTGACGCGCAGAAAGGGCGCGGTTCGCGATGTCAAGGAAGGTTCGACGGCGTACGGCGGCGAACTTACTGGCGTGAAGACGAGCGTTGTGAAATCGAGAAAATTCTAATAGTCGTAGTAGCATTGTTCAATGGAGCTAATAATCATACTGATACCACACACTTGTACCACCCCATCCATCTACTGTCGTTTTCTACATCACCTTTGTCGACTTTGACATCAAGCTATCGACGACGCGCTCCATGTTGGAGACGGTGTCGAGCGCAGCCTTATACATGGTTTCCGCCTTTGGATCGTCGAAAACAATCAAACATCCCGATCCTTGGTCTAATATGCCCTCGAACTTGCGATCGAGGATCATCTGTGAGAGCTTCATTTCCACGTCAGCCAGTGGAAGCTCGATCAAATTTGCGACGTGCGCGATTTCAACTCGCGAAAACGGTTCGATGAGACGCTTCAAGTTTTCCTCCATCAAAGAATCTTGCAAGCTACCCAAATGAGCAGCGATGATAGGATCGTCACCGAGTTGTGCGGAGTAATTGTGGAGAATGTGTTGCAAATCCTTCAGCGATCGCGCCTTGTACGCCTCGCTCACCGCCTTCATCGCGTCCAACGCGTCACCTTGATGTTGCAAACCACCTTTGCTTGATATCAAAACGCTCACATCTTCAGCCTGCCCGCACATAATCTTACACATCAACATATACTTCAACGCCGTCACAGCCGCAGGTTTATCATCTAATGAGTTGAGCTGCTCGAACGCTTCGAAAAAGTACGAGTACGCCGTCTTGTAGTCCTTTTCGTCGGCGTGCAAAATACCCGATTGGGCGTCAATCTGGCACTGCACGCTGGGCGGGACGTAGATGGCATTGGCGTTCGTTCGAGCCGCCGTCAACGCCGCCTTTGACTTGGGCAAGTTTCTCAGCGCATAGTGGATTCTCGATTCTAACAGGTGAATGTCGACCAACAGCAACTTGTCGTCGAGCTTTTTGACTTCTCGCGACAACGCCCCGACAACCTTGAGCGCCTCTGGGTAATCTCGCATCGTCAGGTGCAGGGTCGCTAAGCGAAGCTCAACGCGATGACGCAAGAACGTGCGCTTCTCAGCGCGCGCCCATTCTACGTGTTCGCGGCAAAGTTCGACTTGAAGCGAGTCATGACCGCGGATCTGAGACATCGCGTCGATCAACAAACTTCGAATAATCTTCGCCACTTTCGCCTTTGGCGCGGACGCCAAGAGCGGTCTGAGATCCACGAATAGCTGTCTAAATGCCGGCGCATCATCTCGAGACGCATACGCGTTTCCAAGCGCCTCAATCGCGCTCTCCTTCGCCTTTAACGCGTCCGAGCGGTTCAACGTCGTCGTCGTCGTCGTCGTTGAACCTTCATCATCTCTGGCGAAAATCACCGCGCGCAGTCGCGCGATTTCCTCATCCGACGCGCGCGTGGTATCCTTCATATCGTTCGTCGTCGTCGTCGTCGTCGTCGTCGTCGTCCTGGTCCTGGTCGTCGTCGCCGTGGTGTCCGGTGCGTCGCACTGCCGTTGACTCGCCCTCGCGCACAGGGGTCAAAAAGCCGTCCATCGCGCGGTCCGATGATATCGCCAGGTGGCAAGTTCCTGGGACCAGGACCAGGGCGGCGGCGGCGGCGGCGGCGGACCGTCGCGCACGGCGTCACACGCCCACGGTCGGGGTTGTCGCGCCCGCGCCTCGGCGACACACGCACGACGCACACACACGCACGACGCACGACATGCAGTATAACTTTAAGAAGATTGCCACCGTGCCCACGGCGACGGACTTTATCGACGTGGTGTTGTCGCGCACGCAGCGGCAGACGCCCACGGTGGTGCACGCGGGCTACGCCATCACGCGGATTCGGCAGTTTTATATGCGCAAGGTGAAGTACACGCAGACGAGCTGGAACGAAAAGCTGTCGAGAATTCTAGAGGATTTCCCTCGCGTCGACGACGTGCACCCGTTTTACTCTGATTTGTTGAACGTGTTGTACGACAAGGATCATTACAAGCTCGCGTTGGGTCAGCTGAACACGGCGAGGAACATGATTGACAAGATTGCAAAAGATTACGTCAAGTTGCTCAAGTATGGGGATTCTCTCTATCGGTGTAAGCAGTTGAAACGTGCCGCGCTCGGGCGGATGTGTACGATTATGAAGAAGCACGCGGCGTCGTTAGCCTACTTGGAACAAGTTCGCCAGCACATGTCCCGTTTGCCATCCATAGACCCAAACACGCGGTCTATTTTGGTGTGCGGCTATCCGAACGTAGGAAAGTCCAGCTTCATGAACAAAGTCACGCGCGCGGATGTCGAAGTACAACCGTATGCGTTCACCACAAAGTCCATTTACGTCGGTCACACTGATTACAAATATCTTCGTTGGCAAGTGTTGGACACGCCGGGGATTTTAGACAGGCCGTTGGACGAGCGAAACACGATTGAAATGCAATCAATCACCGCTTTGGCGCACCTTCGGGCGGTGGTTCTTTACATAGTAGATATTAGCGAACAGTGTGGGTTCACGATTGCCCAGCAAGCGACGTTGTTTCACTCGATCAAGCCGTTGTTTGCAAACAAACCGCTCGTCGTCGCCGTGAACAAAATTGACGTCCGCAAGCTCGAAGATTTGAGCGCCGAAGACCGCAGTTTGATTGATGGGATGCGCGAAGCCATGCGTGGACCGGCGTCGATGCAGTTGGGAGACGATGATGCGTTACCGACTATGTCTACGTTGAGCGAGACGGGCGTTATGGAGGTGAAGAACAGATGCTGCGACTTGTTGCTCGCTCACCGCGTCGAGCAAAAACTCGCCGGTCGACGCGCGGGCGAAGTGATGAATCGTTTACACGTTGCCATGCCGGTACCGAGAGATTCCAAAAAGCGTCCCGCATTTGTGCCGTCCACACTCGAAGACAGTCGCGCGAGAAAGGCTGCTGGGGAAAAGATTACTACTGAGAAGGATTTGCAGGAACAAAATGGCGGCGCCGGCGTGTATTCCGCCGATTTGCGCAAGCGCTACTTGTTGGACGACGACGACTGGAAGTATGACATTATGCCAGAAATTTACAACGGCAAGAATGTGGCAGACTTTATTGATCCAGAAATTGAAGCCAAGCTCGCCGAGCTCGAGCGAGAAGAGGATGAGCTCGAAGCGCAATGGGAAGCCGAACGCATGGACCGCGCACCCATGGAGGAGGAATTGGATGACGACGAAAAGGCGCTTCTTGGTGAAGTGCGCGCGCGTCGTAACAAACTCGTGGCTGAACATAGACGCAAGAAGGCTGCTGGAAACAACAACCCTGTGGTTCCTCGCAAGGTGGACGCGCAACGCAAGTTGAACACGAAGAGCATGAAGGCTGGTCTTGAGTCCATGGGTCTGGATGCCACTGCGGCGGTGGAACGCGCTCGTTCGCGCTCTGCGTCGCGTCGCGTCGTCAAGCGCGGCCGCTCCACTGGTGATGCCAGCATGAACGATGGTGACGCTGGAGGTGATGAAAAGAAAATGCGCACGTCCAAGTCGCGATCGAAATCCGTCGCACGGCGCGTCAAGGATGTGCCAGAGCCTGGCGCCGGCTTTGCGAGCAAGGATGCGAAGATGCGCGCGATTAAAATGGCTGACAAGGCGCAACGCAAGAGAAACAAATTGGCGAAAGCAGGCGAAGGTGATCGTTCCATACAAACGGCTATGCCAAAACATCTTTTCTCAGGAAAACGCGGGAACGGCAAGACCGATCGCCGTTAGAGAAAACTGTGCGCGTTCGCTCTCGTGTTTTGCTTCTCGATGTCATCCGTCGCACGCCAAATATTCATTGTATTCCTATAGAAGAAGTCCAATTCATGCATTTTTACATTCTTATTCGACATTTCGCGTGTTTGAGCGTGGCGCGCATTCGTTTGACTACTCGTTTGACAGCCCCTCGACGTAAGTAGCACACTCCACGCGTCCTGTTGCGCAGTCAACACGATTGGAGTGTGCGCGGGAGTGGGACTGCTCGAGACGCTTCGATATATCGATGTATAGGTGAGTTGGCTATATTGATGTATCTCGATTGCATGTATTTTATTGGTTGACGCGGTCGGCGATGCGCGACGCCGCCCAGTTGGCGGTGTCTCGCAACGACGCGTCGTTTGACTGCTGGCATTCCTTCAAGAAATCTTTGTAGAATGGTCGCTGGGCGAATAACGGGCCAATTTGATCAATCGTATCCGCCATGTCACCCAGCACACCAACCATCGATCTTGTCACAACTTCATCGCGAGACGGATCCGCGGCTACAGTCTCGACCAACGCCAACACACTGGGCGTGTGTTCGCGAATCATCGTCAACTTGGACGGATCTGATTTGAATCCCTGCAAGATGCCAGCGTAGGCCTCAAATATGCCGTTGCGAAGCTGATTGTTGTACTCGTTCATTTCATCATCATCCGATTTAGCACCAATGGTTAACTGCGTAGCGCTCTGCAACATGGACAAAACGTACGGCACGTACTTCTCAAAGGCAGGACCAGTGGCGAGCGCCAAGTCACCAAAGCACGAAAGAATGGGTGGTTTAACGTTGCGATGGAGCTTTTCGCTCTCTAAATCTCGCAAGAGTGCGTAGACGATGCCATCGCAGTACGGAACCACCTTTTCATCCAACGCTCTACAAATGTCGCCGACGACGCCCACCGTCACCGAGCAGACCTGATGCTCTTCGTGATTTTCTAATCCTAGCTTGACAAATGGGAAAAACGCATCCATGTACTTGACGAATCCTGAGCCTACGGCATATGCTAAAGCGCCGACAGCCAACATCGCTTCCTCGTGCACTGTGGCCGAGCGGCATGCGAACACCGTCAAGAAGGCTTGCATCAAGCTATCCGCGTACTGCGAGAGAGCCGCCTTGGTCGCTTCGTTGGCGCCGCCCAGGACTTGAATAATCACCTGCAATGTGCCGCAGAGCAACGCTTGAGCATCCGCCTGTTTTTCAAGAAGCTCGGCACCCATGTGTTCTTGACCTTCAAATGTGGCCGCGAGCTTTTGGAGCACGTGCGGGATGAGCTGACCAATTGTGCTGTAATTTTCTTGAGTCGCAGAGCGAATAATTTCATTCATTGCCTCGTAACATTCCATCTTCAATCCAACCTCGGCATCAGGACGTTCACTTGTCATCAAAAGAGCCTGAATGATACCCTGGAAGTGTTGCGCTACAGTTTCGCGGATGTCATCATCCTCAGCTACGGATGAAACGAGGTGTTGAATCGACCATACGACCTTGCCTGCGACGTGCGGCACGTCCTTCACCGACTCAAGCATGGCTTGTAACACTTGCGGAAACTTTTGAGCATCCACCAGTGGAAACCCTTGTGATTGCACAAACTCGAACACGCGGCCGATGGTCCACGCCGTGGTGTCTCTGACATGTGCGCTTTGATCCTTGAGCGACATGATGAGGTGCGGCAACGCTTCGTTTGCCACATTTGCTAATTTTGCTGGGTCGGGGCCTTCTAAAATAGCACCAAATGCAAACGTTGCCGCCTCACGCTGACGCCATTCGCCGGATTGAATATTTTGCTGAATAAACATCATCACTTGATCTACAACAGGATCGCGCACGAGCTGCGAGACGAGACCCAAACACGTGCCGCCAGCCATGGCCATGTTCCACGCGTTTTCATCCTCGTCTTGGTCATCCTCCTGCTTTGTGAGCTGCTCGAGTAACATTGGCACGAGCGCAGTCAAAGCTTTCGAGATAAACCCAAACATTTCCACATCAGGCTCACCACACTCGATGGCCTCTTGTCGGCCGATTTCTTCCTCACAAATTGTTGACCAAAACTCAATCGCTTGTAAACCGACTTCTTGCTTGTCCTGCTTGGCGGCGTTCACTGTCAACTGATACACGGCTTCGATGTACGCCGACATGTATTCGTAATAATTTTCGGCAATACTCACGAGAACTTCGAAAGCGGCGACGCGAACGCGCACATCCTCGCACGTCGTCGCCTCGCACACGCACTGCATGATGAAGTCGCGTTCGTTTTGGCGCGTAAAGTTCTCATGCGCGAAATATAACGCATTGTTCAACGCCTGTGTCGCGGCTAATCGAACGCTTACATCCGTTTCATTCTTACCCATGCCGGAAACAACCGCGGTTAACACTCCATTCACGTCAGTTTGGTCGAGATCATCCGCCTCAATTTCTTCACAAATATACCCCAAAGCCTCCAACGCCGCCTGTTTCGCCGCTACCCCGCTCGCCCCGCTCGCGCCCGTTTGCAAATTCGCGATGAGATCTGGCCATTGCTTATGTGGGATCTCCGCACCCGCAATCTTAGCCACAACTTGCGCGGCGACGTGTCGAATTTCGCTCGCCTCATCCCCCAGGGTCTGCCAAATCGTCGCCTTGATCGACATCCGTTGTTCGTTCGCAATCGCCAACCACTGCTGCTGCACCTCTCGCTTCTTGGCCTCATCCTTGGCGTCGAGCGCATTCTTAAACATCACCCCCGCGAGCTGTCGCGCGTGCTTGGGGGACGTCGACGACGCCACCTCGCACGCCAACGCGCGCAAATACTCGCATCGATTCTCCACCCGCGCGCGCGCGAGCGTGGCTTCCGCCTCCACTCGCACGCCCGCGTCGTGACTGAGCGAGTTTAACAACAGTGGAGTGATTGATGTCATCTCGTCGTCGTCTATCGCGTATCACCACCGCCGCTTGTCGTCGTTTCACGCGACGCAGAGTGCTGCGGCGTCGCGATCCATCATTCCATCCATCCATCCATCCGCATCCCCAACGCACCGTTTTGAATAATCACGAGCAGCTGAAGCCGCGCCGTGGACAGGTGGGTGAAGGGGAACGCGCGCGATGGATGGCTGTGGATGGTTGGCTCGGCAGAGTTTGACGCGCGAGTGGCGCCATGGCGCGACGCGTGAGCGCGCGCGATGTGTTTTGGCAGGTGAAAGAAAGTTATGGACGCGACCGAAGTTTATGCGTGTCATTTGCGGTGGCTTTGAGCGGGGTGAGCGTGTACGCCGCGCACCAGACGCGAAAGAAGGAAATCCAGTTGCACTTTGCGTTGATGCGCGACGTTCTTTTTGGGGATAACAAGAAGGTGCGACACGCGCGAGCGACGAAAGGGTCGACGAACATTGGTGGTGGTGGCGAACGTAGTGAAACATCCAGTGGCGTACGTGCGTTGAGCAGCGGCAAGCCCCCGTCGGGTATGGAGGCGAGCGAAAAGAGTCTGGCGGCGACGAAAGTAAAAACAAACAAGTCATCCTCAAAAGCTGCGTCAGTCGACCGAACGTTCTTAAGGAGGTTAAAGTTCTTGATGCGAATCGTCGTCCCATCATGGCACAGCGAAGAGGCGTTTTTACTTTTTGTACAATCCATGGCGCTCGTGTCGCGGTCGTACATTTCGTTGCGCATGGCTGAAACTGGCGGAGCCGGTTTGCGCGCGGTAATGGAGCGAGACTGGCTCAGCGGTGCCGTGGTCTTGACAGACTTTTTTATTTCAGGCGTCGCTGCGGCTGCCGTGAATTCCGCGCTGAAGTACATGACGAACTCAATCACCACGTGCTTTCGAGAACGGCTGACGTTGCACGTGCACGACGCCTATCTTTCACATCGAGCCTACTACAAAGCCGCCGTGTTAAGATACGGCGACTTGGACAACGCCGACCAACGCGTGGCTGAAGACCTGAATCAGTTTTGCTACACAATCAGTGATTTGTACGCTCGCACGTTCAAGCCTTTGCTAGATGTTGTGTTGAGTACGTCGCGTATGTCGCAGACGATGGGATACGGCGGTTTGTTAACATTGTATGTTTACTTTGGTTTGTCCGGTGCCATCGTTCGGGCTTTCTCGCCACCGTTTGGGGAGTACATTGCGCAGACGCAGAAAAGAGAGGGAGATTTCCGACGCACGCATTCGAGACTGATACAACACGCAGAAGAAGTGGCGTTTTTGGATGGCAGCGCTAGAGAAAAAGCAATCTTAAACGGCGCTTTGCGAGAACTCACAACGTGGAGTCATTTCTACTACTACTTGCAGTTCAAGCAAGGCATCATAGACCAATACGCGTTGAAGTATTTTGCATCGATGATAGGTTGGCCCGTGCTTGCTGTGCCATTCATGCTGTCGAATAGAGATTTGAGTGCGTCTGAGATTGCGGCGAGGTACAAGGAGAATGACACTTTGATTAAAAGCGCGAGCGGATCGATTGGTGATTTGATGCTCGTGTACAAAAAGCTTCAACGCCTCGCGGGTTTTACGGCTCGTGTCACGGAACTTATCGAAAGTGTTGATTCGATCCAAGTCGAACCGAGTAACGTTGAAGTCGCCGCGGAAGGCGACGACGGTATCCATTTTGAAAACGTCACAGTTCACGCCCCCGATGGTCGACTCTTGGTGCAAGATTTGACGCTCAGTGTCAATCCTGGAGAAAGTGTGTTCATCACGGGCGCGAACGGAGCGGGTAAAACGTCTATTTTCCGCGTATTAGCTGGTTTGTGGCGCGCGACGTCTGGTAAGGTGATTCGTCCGTCGCATGGGCTGGCGACAACAGATGATGGCGACGTAGCGATTTTCTACGTGCCGCAGCGGCCATATTTAGTATCTGGTACTTTGCGTGATCAAGTGATGTACCCCTTACCTGGGGATTCATCCAGAGACGACGAAGTCATAGAGTGTTTACAGCTCGCCAACTTGCTGAAGATTGTTGATGCAAGCGCACGCGGATTGGATCGCTCTGAGCACGACTGGGCGGACGTTTTGAGTGGCGGTGAAAAGCAACGCATTGGTCTGGCTCGACTTTATTTTCACAAGCCAACGTTTGCGATATTAGATGAAGCGACGAGCGCAATCAATCCCGATGAAGAGGGCTTACTATACGCGCACATTGACACTTTGGGCATTACAGCGTTTTCCATCGCGCATCGCATGGAGTTGAAACGATTCCACTCGCTTCATTTGCACCTCGCCGCGGATGGATCCGGGAAATGGTCGCTTAAAAACTTGAAAAGAGCGAGCTGGAACGTGGGCGAAGGCATGACCAGCTTGCGTAGGTCGTTTGAATCGAACACGCGAGCGTTGAACAACGCGTAAACCAGCGGGATAGGATAACAAACAAACTGGCAATGTCACCGCCAATCGTATGAGCTGTAAATTAATACTTTTGAAACTGTACAAACTTCTATTTTTACTGGGCCATACGGCCTTCGCTATGATGCTACTAATGACTGTATCAAATCACGTACACACCTGCTCCTCACTCCTCTTCGTCGGCGAGCTCAGCGCAGATGAAATCTTCTGCACCGTGCTCGTGAATTGCCCGCTTCGTTTTCTTCCTCTTCTTCTTATCGCGAGAAGCTGACGCGCCTGACGACGCCGAGAGCACACGCAAACATCCCGCACATAAGTCAAACTCGTCGCATTTAGAACAACTGTAACGAGCGCATCCTGGAAGTATGTATAACCCGCAACCATCGCATGTTCTTGGAAGCTCCCACGTATCCGAACGATCGATATTAGCATCGACGAAGCCAATGTCTTCCGTCAACACCGCGCGAAAACACACCATCGCGTGGCGACGCGGTGTCGTCGAAAGCTTCACCTGCACCATCGTGTTTGCGTCAACAGTGCTGGCACCAGCCTCTTCAGCCGCGCCGCACGCCACCCTCGCATTCACGGCACCAACATCGCCATTCACGCCATCTCGATGTTTACGTTTCGTCGTTATCGTCGGCGCGGCGTCACCGCCCTCCATGCCACCGACTGACGCTCGTGTTTCCACAAACAACGAGCGCACGCACCTCAAACGCGCGCTCGCGGCGTACGATACAAAGCGTAGCGTTGCCGCGCCATCGTGTGGCGCGGCGACTGCTCAGGATGTCAAGGATCTCATCTTCCTTGCGCGCATCGTCGTCGTCGTCTCGCGTCCCGACGTCCGTGCGCGATGTCGCATTCGCCTTGGAGCGATTGTGGTTGCAGCCGGTGCACTGCTTGACAACGTCCAACGCGCCGTGTCTCGCGCCGAGAGCGTTGCACACGCCGCAAATGGCGCGCGGGTTATCGCAAGTGACAACAACGACATCGTCGATCGCGTCGTTGAGTGCGTTGCGCGTCCCAAGCGTTGATTTCCTGGGTCAAGCCGCGCACGCTAGATACAGGTTTGAAGCGGCGGCGCCGTCGTCCCGAACGTATGCCACGAAGCGTCGTCGCTCAAATAAGCAGGTAGAGAATATAGAAGAGATTAATGCGTTGATGGACATGCGCGAACCCGGAGCGTGGTATCCACTTGCGCGCACGTTGCGACGAGAGATAACTCTGCATGTCGGCCCCACAAACAGTGGGAAGACGTACGCCGCGATGCAACGACTGAAGAGTGCGGCGAGTGGCGTGTATTGCGCGCCACTTCGATTGCTTGCGTGGGAAATTTCCGAAAACATGAATCGCGACGGCGTCGCATGTACGCTTACGACTGGGCAAGAGCGTCGCGTCGTGCCGTTCGCCACACACGACAGTTGCACAGTCGAGATGGCCGACGTCACGAAAGTCATCGATTGCGCGGTTGTTGACGAAATTCAGATATTAAGCGATCCATACCGTGGCTATGCGTACACGCGCGCGCTACTTGGCTTGCCTGCGTTGGAATTACACTTGTGCGGGGATCCGCGCGTCGTGCCTTTGGTGAAGAAGATTATCAAAGCGACTGGAGACATCCTCATCGTTAAAGAGTATGAGCGACTCTCTCCACTAGAGGTTGCCGAAGAGACGGTGAGCAACCTTAAGAAGGTACGAAAAGGTGACGCATTGGTGGCATTCAGTCGAACCGCGGTGTATAGGTTGAAACGCGATTTAGAAAAAAGTAGTCAACACAGGGCGTGTGTGATTTACGGCGGATTACCGCCCGAGGCGCGCGCCAGACAGGCGGAATTATTCAATAAAGAAGATAGTGGCTACGATGTTCTCATCGCATCAGATGCCATTGGCATGGGTCTGAATCTGAACATCAAGCGCGTGATATTTACCACAATGTCAAAGTTTGACGGCGCTGAAATGCGCCCTTTAGAGAGCGCCGAAGCGAAGCAGATTGCTGGCCGTGCCGGCCGATACGGTTTGGAATATGCAGACATGGGAATCGTCACCACGCGATCAAAGAAAGATAGAGAAATACTCATCAGTGCTTTAAATGCGAAGATTGAGCCGCTGAAATTTGCTGGTGTTGCGCCGACGTTTGAACAAGTGGAGCAGTACTGCGCTTTGCGACCACACGACGGGCTCGTTGCTGCCCTCGAGTCGCTTACGAGGTCCGCAAACTTGGCCCCACACTTTCGTATGCGAGATATGGACGAAGTCATTGCGGTGGCAAAGCTCGTGCAAAAGCTCCCGCTTGCTCTAGAGGACCACTTTATGTTTGCCATCGCACCCGTCGACGTGCGCGATCCGATGGTCATTTCTGCGATGATGACGTTCGCGCGGCATTTTTGTACTCACGGTCGAGTAGGCGTACGCATTATTTCACTGCCACCCGCTCGAACGCCCACCGGCTCGACGGAGCTCGCGAAGCTTGAAAGCGCGCACAAGTGCTTGGATTTGTATCTATGGCTCGCGAAGCGACTTCCGCAAGCATTCCCAGAAGGAGACCTGGCCAATGCGTATCGTACAGCAACCGCCATCGCCATTTCTGCTGGCTTGCAACATCTGTCGCTGTTGTCCGCAAGGCGTGCAAAGACAAAAAACGCAAGCGCGAAGTCCACGTATGTTCCGAATGTACTCCCAAATAGCGCCGTGCGCGATGCGTTCAGCGCTGTTAAGCACGCCACAAAGGAAACGGAAGATGCACGTGAGCGCCTCGGCCTGCCTCGCGTGGATGATGCCGAACGAAAAGCTGCAACATTGATGAGTTGGAGATTCGTCGCGACGAAACGCGACGGCGAATCTTCTGCAACAGCGAAACCTGGAGCAGTTCCAACGAAACGCGTCGACGTTGCGGCAAAGAAATGCATCGAAACTCGTCACCCTGTTGAACATGCGGTGCGCGTCGTCGAGCTCAAGCGCCCCAAGACGACTCAGCCAATATCTGTGAACTCGCATCTCCGTCCGAGTTGGCTAGCGGATTGACGCGACGACGGCGAAAGCGCAGACGAGTCGTGGAACGATCTGTAACTTCGTTCGTGTATTGTAATACTTGTACTAGTACTACGTTTTTTATAGCGATATCGTGTCGTTTTCGTCGCGCACACGTTGGCGTCGATGTATTGTGTATATCGTCGCCAACGTGCCGCCGCAGCCCGCTCAGACGTGCGTGAGGCGTCGCAAAGTCACACAGCGATGCCATTTTACTTGATGGCGCGGTCAGTTGGACGATATTGTGATAATAAAAAGGTTATGAACTTAAATCATACCAACGTTGGTACGAGCTCTTTGTCATCGTAGCAATCATGATGATATACAGAAACCGCGCAGAAAGGGGGAGAGGGAGGGATCCAGGTTCGGGGCTCCGGAACTCCGGAACTCGCGCTCAAAAAAGCACCACAGATGGCGAAAGGTCGACCCACGGATCGCGAAAGGTCGACCCACGGGATCGCGAAGGGTCGACCCAAAGATCGCGCACGCGTCAGCCACAGATCGTGCACGAACGAACACACGAACACACGAATACCGTCGATCGTCGCGCGTGACCTGTGTTCGCGTCGTCGCGCGCGATCGCGAGTGCAACGAGGTGGGTGATCGAACGAGGTCGGCGACGTGCGGAGGGCTGAGGGGTGTGGAGGTTGAACACGTGCGCCGCTGTGGACGCGCGCGCGCGAGAGGAGTGTTTACGGCGGCGAATACAAGGGCACATTCACGGATATATGTGTGGGTATTGCGGGGCGCATACGCGTGGATGTGCGGCTTAGGTTCGGGAGATGCGTCCGTCGGGTGACGCGACTAGGGTGTTTGGCTCCGACTTTGGAGCGCGTCGCTGGATGGAGCTCACGCGAGAGAGAACACGAGAGACTTAGGATGAATGTACTAACTCACTTTTTCAAAGTATATATCGTTTCGTTTACACAGGACCTCGCCTTTCCTTGGTTGCGCGCAAAGGATGAGTAAGCGGTTGCGTCACCGAGCTCGGGTTTCGCTCGCGAGCGTCGTCGCGATCGGCGTACTCGGACATTTGATGATAACGCTCGTGCACGGAAATACGTACGATTATATAAAATACCCGCGCATTAGAGACCAATATCCGAAAGAAAGCATAGACCATTTACAAGGGACGAAAACTCCGGAAGTGCAAGGATATATCGATCGATTAAAAGATAAGTATCCGGATTTTAAGAGGCACATATATTTGACACAACAAAAGGAGTTTAAGAGGGACAGATATTTGGTACAACTCGGAGATGTAAAAAATCTGAAAGAATACGTGGACCAGTTACATTACTACTATAAAAAGGGTACATGGCGCGGAGTCTACGAATTAAGCCAGGACTCTACCTACGAATCCAACATGAAGAATCAATGCTCAAAGTCGTGTTATAACGATGATCAGCAGCCGATTTTCTGGTGGACTAAAACCTATGAGTGCACTAAATACAACTTTAAAGAAAATAGTGATGGCAGGTATCGACCCGAAGTGACAAAACATCTTTATATCTTAAACATTACAGCGAGTTGTTCAAAATGGGTTGCCAACCGACAGAATTTTCCCAGTGTGCGGTGCGTGGATTGCCAAGGGGAATGGAGTGGTTGGAAACCACTATATTCGCTGCGGAATTCCGGTGATCGGACCACTTACGATCCTGAAGCATTTTGCGGCATCCGTCCGAAAGCGCGCAAATACAAGGTAACGACGCCACAAAGTAGCCTGCGAGGTAGCAAAGCGTGCCCGCATGCTGACGGTCATGTAGAAATCCAGGATGACGTCGTGGAAACCTGCAAAGACCTAGACGTTAAGATTCAGAATCCAGCTAAGGTTGTCATGGTTAACGATATTGATTTTGGCATCGAAGTATATCACGACACGTTCTGCGGTAAAAACCAACCGTGTCATTTGTCAAACACAAAGGCTTCCTCAAACATCGACTGTGAAGCGTGGGTGCGACGCAAAGATATAACTTCGCACAGTCATAATTCTATTAGACTACCGTATAAAAAATTAACGCGGGGATTGAATTTCATCGACCCTGAAACAGACAGCCGTCGTATCCGGCTCACCACAGACGGCGTGCTCAAGGCGGGTGATTATGTCCTCGAATATAGGTGTTCGATCAAACACTTCAAAGTCATAAAGGAAGAACAAAAGTTGACAGCACAACAAAAGTTGACAGCGTCTGAAGTCTCAAAAAACGATGACCGTACTATAATTGCAGAAAAGAGTGGGCTTGTGATTTACGGCGAAAAAGTGGTGAAGACATATATGAGTCAAACACAACAAGGTTCCCACGAATTTAAAATTGTCGACGGATGCCAAAACCAGCTGCCATTCGATACGGACACGTCGCTACTCTCGACGCACTTACTTCTGACGTCATCAGAGTATCTATCGGCCAAGTGCGATGAGCTCATTCATGCAAAAGAGTCGATTTTTCGAAAGTATGACATTGCGCCTACAAACGGCGAGCTTGATGTGTCTGAGCTCACCGTCGCATTTGCCACGCACCACGCTGACACCAGCGCGATTGAGTATCTCATCGTAGAAGGCAAACCTCTGTCACTTACACTTGGACAACTTATGCAAGCAAACGTCTTTCCTTTTCACTGCACACAGTCAACAAAACAAGCCGTGAAAATGACCAAGACTACACTCCCGTCAGTCGCGTCTGGGCGAGGAACGACTAAGAGCAAGTGTGAAACTGGCGCGCAAAACGCCGCCGCGCGGTGGAGTTTTCATCAAGAACTCACACGCGAGGATGTGGTGTGCGTGTATGTCGATGGGTTTCTGAAAGAGGTGAATCATCCGACAACGAACGAACCAGATAAAGCTCGCGCACATTTGTTCTCAAAGTTTGAAAAAAATGGGTTTTACGCATTGCGCGGCGTCGAAGATAGACGCCAGACATTTGGAGCCAACGAAGACGTGCACGCGACGCTGGTTGCGCAGTTCACTTTTGGTGAGCACGACCAAGGTTCCACAGCAACGTCCATAATCAAAAACCAAAACGCTAACAAGTTGCATCGCGCTTTCACGCTCAACTTTCTTCAGAGGTATGAGTTACCTGGTATGTTTCCGTGCCAGGCACCGATGGCGGGGCGATGCCTGGAAGTCGAAAAATATAGGCTTTATGACACGGATTGGGGTTCGATAGGGTCAGTTACTTACCCCAGTTCTTTCGTGGAAGCGGGTTTTTCATTCTCGATGTGGTTTTATCGCGCAAATTCTGACTTTCAATATACTTTCAGCAGCATTTCAGCATCATGCCGTCACCTAAATTGGGTTTGGCTTCATAAATTTGAAGAGTCATGCTTTGCAAAGTTTTATATGTTTGCAAAGGACAAAGCGTTAGCGGTGCGGCATCGAAGGTCTGACAAGACATATGAGGAAATTTCTCTTAAAAATGCGTTCGGCGACCCTTTCTCCGAAGGTTGGTATTTGGTTGGCTTTTCATTTCTCGAGCAAAATCAAGGCGTACGCATTTTCTCCTACCCCATGGATAACACAAAAAATTTCAGCCATGTGACCAGCCGAAATATTGCTTTCGATGATTTTCGTGATGATTTGTCCACTTCAGTAAATGGGAAGGAACATTTTCAATGCGCTGTACATTTTGTGCGGCGCACATCAAAAGAGACTGGTGGCGTGAGCCAGTACAATGACATTCGATTTTTCTCTGGTATCGTACAGGAACAAACGTTTGAGGCGATTCGTCAATGCGGTGGGAAATCGCATTGCGCGCAGCTGGCTCGCGCCGCACCAGGGACGCGAAGAGTCGTATGCGTCACGAATCGCTTCAAAGGCAAAAGCGAACTTCCTCCAGCGTGCGTAACATCTTTGTACTACGATGGAACTGCGATTGATGTTGAGCCATCCATGGATCTCATGGGCGTCAGATTTTCGTTCAGAGATACCGCTTGGGACGAGACCGCGTTTGAAATTGAAAGAGTTGCGCTCAGAGACTCAGGTGGCGAGTTTGAGACTGTCGTTTCAATAGGGAACAATCTCAAAGGCTGCGCCTCAGTTTTCAACTCCATCACGTACCTCGATCGCGATGCTGTCGAGGTGCCGTACACGCACTGGAAGTACCGCATAGTGTCCAAGTTTGATCGTACCTTGTCGAATGGATTGATGTATTTCGTGTCCAAGTCTGTACTTTTCACCACGCCATGGACGAACTCCATTGGAGGGACTGTGTTCGCCGGTGGTTCCACGACGCCCGTACCGTATGTAAGAGTGTGTGCCGAGTTTAAAAAGAAGATCGCCGAAGCCGCCGTCGTAGGTTTGACAAACGCGACAGAGCGGTTGGAGACAGATCTGGCTCAAAACAGGCGCGCCGTGCATTCTCTCAAACAATACGCGTCGGAAGCGCACGTAGTGACGTCAACTAAGTCTGAAGGCCACGTTACTGTGCCAAACAACGAGTTTCTCCGCATAGATCTCGGCGCTTGGGCATCCGTTGAATCAATCACGGTGTGTACTGTCGCATCAGGTGCGGACGCAGAGGCACTCAGAAAACCACCAAACGTGCAAGCGTACGTACACGACACCGATGCAGACTTGAACAAAACGAGTCACGGTCACATGTGTTCATTTGCGTCTCCTCAATGGCAACCACGTTCGTCCAGTATCACGTGCGCAAAGTTTTCATGCATCGGCTCTAAAATCAAATCTTTTCATGGACAGTTTGTCGACGTCGTCGCGACGACCACAGACGGTGTACAAATCTCCAAAGTGCAGGCGTTTGGGAACGAAACAAGATGTCGTTTTGGCGCGATAACGGGTACAGATGGGCGATACGAGCTCAACATTCACGATTCCAAGTCAAACATTCCAATCAAGTCAAAGCTACACATCGGCGCGTACAAAGAAGAAATAAACGCACAAGAATTGGTGGCAATTGAACTCGATGGCGAACCAGCGCATAGCTTCTTTTACTTCAGAAACGTCGCTGACGCGCGCCCTTGGCCCTATGGACGCGGAACGCCGTGGGATTTCGTTACTGACGATGATTGGGCTGATCGAGCTACCGTCGAAGCGCAACTCTTCAAAACGTTTTTCAGCGTAGTGACCGGCAGTGGGGATGATGATTCGACGGCTGCTTCCGCACAGGTGCGGATTACTGACTCGATATGGCGTAAAACGTTCGACGTGAACGGTGACGGAAAAGTACATGTAAAGGAAGCGCGATACATTCTTGAGCAGCTCGATGACGACGCCGGCACGAAGACAAATTTCGTATTCGAGCCTTTGATTGTTCTCCCACCGTTTGACGCCTCGGACATAACGCCAAAACCATTTGGTGAGTTCCATGCGACCGCAAACGCTACAGGCTGTGAAATCTTACTACTCGTATACCGCGATTCGAAAACGTTACCCGAAACACCGGCTGAGTGGCGAAAATTATATTCATTCTCCGTAGATGAGATTGGCTTTCGCGATTACCTAACAACAGGGAGTACGCCGTGCCACGACATCACGCCAGAGCGGCGCGTAAACACCACAGTCGTTGGATCGCCGTCAAAGTTTATATTGCCCATGATCATGTGGCTTCCAGGATCACGAAAAGCGCCTTTGATTTCACCTTTAAAACGTGATGATAAGGACGCTTATGAGAATTTTGTGTCGAGTATGCGGTTGCGCGCGATGCAGCGTCGCCCTGATGTCATACACGTCTTTGACAAGCTTCCGAAACTGACGCAAACCGATGCGTCGACCGAGTCGTCTGACGGAACAGCTGAAATAGGGATTATGGAAAATATCTTTTCGAGCTCGGCAATGACGAAACGGACCATAGTTGATGTCAAGCATAAGCGCGTGGAGGAGAAGGATTTCACCGACGACACGACTGTCGTCATAAAGGGCGCCGTGCTGTTTCCACAGTCGCGAGTTCATGAATCAACCGCGTGCGGGTTATCTAGTGCGATAATTGAAGTGATCGATGCCGAAGGGAGCGTGGAATCGCACAAAACCGACATCAAGGGCAATTTCAAACTCGCGCTGACGCGTGGGAAAACTTTTGTGCTCAGAGCCAAGTAT
>Ga0255779_1002166_pt1 | contig 21187 bp, 10 predicted proteins | sample 011ome_21_FD_179977 | JGI IMG/M metagenome (GOLD analysis project Ga0255779, IMG submission 179977) | Coastal salt marsh microbial communities from the Groves Creek Marsh, Skidaway Island, Georgia - 011508AT metaG (version 2) | ecosystem: Environmental > Aquatic > Marine > Intertidal zone > Salt...
ACGAGATCGAGGAAAAGAATTCCTCAGATCGTCGATTCGCGCAAGAAGAAGAGGAGGAGGAGGAAGAGGAAGACGCAGGGGACGGTAGAACAAAAAAGAATAAAATAGTTCCAAAAGAAGAACTCATCAAGCAGAAATCGTACGGTAAAATCGGTAAGACCGTGTGGGATAAGAAAGCGCACGGCGGGAAGTATTACATCTCCACAGGAGAGAAAAAGAAAGGTTACGACGCCTTAGAGCAAACACCCGACGGCACAATTATTAGGCGAGAACCCGGGTACGAGAAACCGCAGAGCGGGTACACGACGAACTTTGTTGGAAATCACATGACTCAGGGTGCGATTGACCTAGTGCAGCACGAATTGACGAGAGTTGATCCAAAGATGAAGGAAGAGCGGATGCGTCGGTTGGAGGAGGCGAAAGGTATCAAACGTGAACCGCCAAAGTTGTTGAAGGTGGAAAAGAGCAAGAAAGTTTTGATGATCGGAGATAGAGAAAAGAGTGGTAATCTCAATGACGACAGAGAAAATCATCAAGAATCCTTCAAAACTCGCGTCATAAATTTCGATCGGTACACGTGGGAAGATAGAGACGGCGAAATCATCGTGCGCGTGCAACACGACGAAAAATTAATGGATCTGAAATCTGCGCAGTTGGAAGTACAAAACGAACGAAGTTTTACCGTTTCGATTAAATCCAAAGAGAAAGAGGGTAACGTATACGCACTTTCTGTTCCGCGTTTGTTTGATGCAATCGTGAGAGAGAAGAGCTGTATGCTCACGACGGCAAAGTCCCTTCGCGTAACGCTTGTGAAAGCAGAAATAGGTAAACCGTGGACGCGTTTGTCGTCTTCAGAGTCTTCCGAGAAACCTGTGTTGCGCCTGAATAACGCTCCAGATGACGGAACAAAAGAAGAAAATCAAGAGCGAGGACTCGTTATTAACAATATAAATTTGCGCGATTTGCGCGCTGAAGTGATTAAATTCCGCGACGGAAACTTAGCGCCAAAATTTACTCCTTCAAAGACGCCGGAGGAGATTGAGAGCGAGCTCGATTCTCAGATTGATGATGTGTCGACTCCAATGGAGTTTGCGTCTTTAAAGGAAGCGATGCAGTCGTGCGATTTATTTGAGTCCACTGGTGATCACGCAAATGCGATTAAAGCGTTCTCGTCGGCGCTCTTTTTCCTCCGCTTTTTCACGTCTTCTTCTTCCCCGCCGGCTTCAGAGGACGGCAGCGAAGATACCACGATACTTGAAGGAGATGGGAAATCTACTACCACTACTATCACTACTGCGACAACGATGGAGGTAAAAATTATAGATTGTTTACGGCGACGCGCGAAAATAAACATTTTACTCGGTAAAATAAAAAATGGGACGAATGATTACGCCGAAGCCATTCAAGAAGGTAAAAAGTTAATCTCTTCGTTATCGTTGGCATCGAATGCAACATCCTCTGCGAACTACGAAGGAAAAGCAGACACGACGAAAAAATTACTGTCCGAATTACACTTGGAACGAGGCAATGCCTACGAACAGGTTGAAAAATACGCCAATGCCATAGATGATTACAAAAGAGCGCTGAAAATCGGCGGAAACGATACAAAAGTTTCCATGGCATTGACTCGTGCGTCAAAGTTACACTTTCAAAGAGACATTGAACGCAGAGAAATCGAAAAGAAGAGATCGAAAAATAACGACGAAAACTCGTTACCGTCTCTACCCCGCCCAGGAATGAAACAATTCGAAAACAGAGGCAAGGCTGGAGCGTGCTTTTAATGCTTGTTTTTATGTATACATATACTACTTTCGTCGTGATCAATTTACTAAATCTACTACTTCTAAATACCAGTTTTTCTCAACGCTTCTTCAAATGCAAATGAATCGATGCACCTGATTTGATGTTGTAATATGCCAACGAGTTTGCATCTTTCAAGAAACCCATCTTCTTGACTTCCAATTTCATTTTCCCTTGCGCTAAGTTCCCCAGTAAAGGTTTCAACTCTTGCTTGATTTTTAACACCGTTTCTTTCCCGCTTTCAATTTCGAGATCAATCGTTTGGCCGTTCAAATTTTTGTCCTTCGCTTCATCAGGGCATAAGATTTTGATTTTGATTGTACCTGGATTCGCGGCGAGCCACTCGTCTTCGTCCTCCAACTCCATCTCTCCTATGCGCAACTTTTGCTTAACTGGTTCTGCATCTAATTCATCTCCTCCATCTTCCCGTCCTCGTTTCTGTCCGACTTCCGCATTCGTCGTGGGAGCCGCCGGCGGTGGCGGTGGGGGCATCGGCTGCTGCGCCATCATCGGTGGTGGCGGCAGTGGTTGAATCATAGCAGGAATCGCAGGCGGTGGCGGCTGCGGTGTAGGAGCTGCTATTGACGCAGAGGGAGGCTGTTGTTGTTGCTGCTGCTGCTTCTTCATTTGCTCATTCAAAGCGGTCGTGACGTCTTTATCATTCCCGCTGGAGAAAATGTCTGGTCTCGATTTAGCTAAACTTAAAATATTCTTCGCAAACTGGTCGTCGTCGACTTTGTTACTTCCTTGCAACTTTCTTAACATCGCATCTTTCTGTTCTTTCCATTTCGGGTCGATTAAAGAAACGCGCATGTGCTCGGCCATTTCCTCAACCGGAACAAGTTCGCCGGTGATAGGTGAGACGGCAAACTTGGTTGCCTTATCCCCTTTGGAAGCTGCCGCTCTTTCTTCTGGTTTTTTATAGTTTCGAACGATTTTCATACCAGGTTCCGGTAAGTTTTCGTTAATACCCGACGCGTGCTTCTCATCGGACGCATTCGGTGCTAAAGGTCTTGATGCTGCTTTCACTCTGTTCTCCGCCTCTAGCGCTTGCCGCACAATTTGTCGCTCTTCATCGTCCATGGTTGCCACGGCAGCGGCTCCTCCTGGTCCTCCTACGTCTATTTCTTCTTTTACTGCATTCGTCGCAGGTTGGGTATCAACCTTGGACGCATCCTCCAACGCTTGTCTTTTCAAGTATCCAACAATTTCTCTCATCGGAATGGGCTCCGGCAACGTTTCATCTTCGCCGTCGTCGAAATCAATCGTCTCCACCACCACAAAATCGTGCCAGTCGATAGCCTCCATTGCTTCTCGCTCCATGCGTTTCTTCTCCTCAATATCTTTTCTATTCTTCGTTTGTGTGGCATCCCATTCGGACCTTTTTAACGATCGCTCTAACGCCTTCTTATAATCTTCCTCCACGTCTAAAATTCCCTCCACTTCTTGCTTATTCTCCGGCATTAAAACCTCCGAGTACGAATCCGCTAAACTGGTGAAATAAGTGAACAAAGGATGCGCCGGTTTCAGAAACGCAAACTCCGGGTTTCGATATTCCCTAGACGCTAACCCGGAGAGAAACTTTGCGCCGTTTCGCGCCACGAACTGCGCGGAGAGCTTAATCACTTCAATCTCGCTCTTCTTCAAGCCTTGCGGCGGTTGCGTCCCGCTCGAATGTTTAAACTCTCTCGGACGTTCTAAAACTTCCGGTTTCGACGACGACGCCACTCCTCCGGCACCGCTAGTTTTCGCCATAAACTTGCTCTGACTCTGCACTCGCTCTGCCACTTCCATGCCTTTCTTGTTCTGATCTTCAATCGTCTTCCCTTCCAATTCTAATTTATTCGCTTCAATCTTCCCTCGATAGTACGAGTAAAACGGCGAATTCTCTCTCAAAAACGAAAACTTTTGATTGTTCTTCTCCGAAGATAAAATTCTGTTTTCAAACTCTGGCCCATTTTTCGCGACAAACTGCGCGGTTTTATCCACGATCGCTCGGACGTCCGGCGGAGGGATGATCACGCCGACCGAGTGCGTTTGCGTGTCAATCAACGAAATCGGTTTCATGCCATCTTTTTGGGAGATTTTTACCATGTTGTTCTGCAAACGTTCGTCGATGACGGCGACTTCTTTGTTGTTATTGTCATTATTCTTGGTTTCACCCATGACGACGACGACGACGACGTCGACGACGACGACCTGTGTTGGTGACTTTGAAGGTGGCGCGCGCGCGGGGATGCTTTTCTTCTAAAGTAAGTTTTGTCGGCGGAATTCGATTTGAAGAGGGCGAACTTTCTCTCTAAAAAAAATTTTTTGTGACGCGAAGAAGAACTTGAAGAAGAAGAAGAAGAGTCTGTTCTGTGTGCGTGTACCACAGAGAGTGCGGTTTTTGTAATTTATGCAAACTTTCAAATCAGATTGTGTGCATGCATTAAACTCATCTACGAAACGCTATTTCTGCGCGCGCGTGTTTATTATAAGACCATCTTTAACAAGACGTCGCTCTCGGACCAGTATTGCGTGGCGAGGCAGAACTTGACTCTCACCACCGTTTCTTCTTTATCGTTTTTAACCACCTCGAGTTTCGTCTCGAGCGAAACGAATGAACTCATCGACAGAGGCGCCTGTTTCACGTCAAAGACGACGTGGTATCGATGGTACTTTTGGCACGGCGATTCTTCGAGTTTAGAGACGATGCCGAAGAGTTCTTCTTCTTTATCCTCTTTCCCGGTGACCAAACGGACGTGTCGTTGGACTATGGTCTCGCCGCCAGGAAGTTTCAAACGCTGCGCATCTTCATCCTCGTACTTTACGACGCGGTCGTCTTTGAACTCGGTTTCGGAGGAGAAATAAGGGTGTTGTAACGCTTCGTGCGCGGTGATTCTTCTGGAAGGATCGAGCGTTAACATTCTTCGCAACAAATCCGCTTGGAAGACGGTGATTTCCTTCGCGCCAGTCAGTTTCAAGAAGGAGACTCTCGGCAACCACATCGGGAACATATCCTCGTGCCAACCGGGAATATTTTTAACATCCGGCCACAACGTTTCGTTTGGCGTTCCTAGAAGTTTAAAAATGCACAAAATTTGGTCCAACTGTTCGGCACCTTCGTAATATGCGAATTTGTTGAAGAGCGAGGAACCGAGGAGAAATTCGGCAAAGACACAACCGCACGCCCACACGTCCACGGCGTTTGTGTACTGTTTCGGAAGCACCGGTTTCTTTTTCTCCTTCTTCAATATTTTTGTCTTTTCATCACCCTCATCGTCGTTGTCGTCGTCGTCGCCGTCATTTTCTTCGTCGCATGTTTCAATATCATCGTATGCCGTTCCATCCATGGAATCCAGATCGATTTCGTGGACAGGTGGTATGATGAGTCCTTCGGGCGCGATGTAATACGGCACGGTGCACGAACGCAAAGGGGAGCGTTTCCCGATGTCACGACATCCTCTCGATGCCGCCCATGAAGCAATTACCAGCTGCCCATTGCCATCGTTCTTCTGAGCGTCGACTAAGAGATGTCCGCAATGCAAATTTCTATGCGCAATCCCGCGCGAATGCGCAAACCGAACGCCTTCAATCAATTGCTGCGTGAGCATGCGGACTTTCGATCTTTTCAATCGAAAGGTGCCGTCGTCGTCGTAGCACCACTCTTTCGGCGGTTGCTTATCCGCGACGACTGGATTATCGCACACTCTCGACCGCTGTGCTCGTAAACTAATCGGAAAATGCTCGTGAATCATGAGCATTTTACCGCTGAGTCTAGGAAGAATTCGCCTCTTGCCAACTGAATTTGCCAATTGCTCGTCCTCTTCTTCCGCAGCTTGCAGTTCCGGCGGAAGTTCTCCGACTAACCACGGAACTTCAAAAGGCATTTCTTCGTCTATCGTAACTAAGCGTTCTAATCGTGCGATAGAATTCGCTCCGTTCACGTATTCTCTCTCTCCGAAGGGGTCTTCTGCCCCCGTTGTCGTCGTCGTCTCTCGAACAGCTATCTCCGTCGATAGCGCCTTCATATTTGCCGCTTCGCGTAATTTTCTACTCCTCAAACCTTCTTCAGGTTTTTCTAGGAATCCTACTAGTTTTACTGCTTTTAAAGTCCCCGAGCACACGTCCAAACATTCCCACATGCGCTGTCGATGACTGTCCCTCACCTCCACTCTTTCTCGCACGTTGAAACTCGCATAGTCTGAGATGGGTTTCTTCTTTTTCTTCCTTTTCCTAGTCTTCCTTATATTTGGATCTATGACGTCTTCTTCTGCGTTTCGTTCTCGACTCAATTGCATATTTTTCAACGCGCCATCTGAGGTTCGTTTCTTGTTCTCGATGCTACAATTTTTTGATACGTTTTCCTTCCCGTCGTCGTCGGCGACGTCTTCCATCGTTGCATCTTTCATTTCTTCTTCTTCTTCTTCTTCCTCGCTCTCGCTCTCGTCGTCGTCATCGTATTCTTCCTCGTCTCGCTCGACGGCGTTGAAGCTAAACCCACCAAAAACCATCTTCTTTCTCCTATCGCTATTACTCTTCAACTCTTGCACGTTCAAACCGAGCGTCGGTATCGTCTTCAAAAATCGATATCGCATCAGCGGGTTCTTTTGCATCTCGATGAAAACTTTCCGGTAATACTGCCCCAAATTCTTCGCGTTCTTCTCCACTTTCTCGGAATTCATGAACACGTCTCGTCTCGCTCTCTTTCGTAACTCATCTAAATTCTTCACGTTGGCGAGTTTTTTGCACTGTCGTTTCCAACACGTGCCGTCGGACAAGGCTGCTCGATAAAACTGTTTGGAAGTGAGCATGCAATGAACCACGGATATCGCCGGTAAGAGTGAAAAAATGTGCGCGAGGGCGCCTTCCGGCAGACTTTGTATCGTTGTTGTTTTGTTGTTGTTATTGTTGTTCTCGTAATCGTTACGTTCCATGTCTTCTTCTTCTTCTTCTTCTTCTTCTTCGTGCTTACATTTTTGAAAATGAGGAAACGACTCCCCTACCACGCGCGTTTCTTCTTCTTCTTCTTCTTCCTCCTCATCAACCATCTCTCTCTCTCTTTGTACTCCGAAAGAAAGAAAGAAAGAGTTTCTCTCTCTCGCGTCCCAATATATATATATATATATATAACCGATGCTACTATCGCGAGAACATAAAAATATCAGAGAGAAGAAAGGAGAGAACAGATAAACGCGCGGTGAGTACACAAAGAAGAGAAAGACGAGCGCGTTGAAGTTGCGAGTTGAAAAAAATTGATGAAACCCTAAAACAGAAACTTTTTGTTTTACGTAAACAACACACTTACACGTCCAACGAAGAAGAAAGTCGCGAGAAAAGATGCCGCCGCCGCCGCCGCCGTCGTCGTCGTCGTCGTCGTCGTACGCGCCCTCGCAACAGGCGGAAAACTCGAAACAGCAAGGGAACGTTCTTTTCCAGAAGCAGAAGTACGCCGCCGCGTGCGAGTATTACACGGAAGCGATTTTACACTCGCAACAGAAATGGCACGTTCCGTATCTTAATCGAGCGATGGCTAACGAAAAGAGATTGAAGTGGCGAGAAGCGAAGGAAGATTTAGAAACGTGTTTGAGATTGAATCACGATAACGTGAAAGCGACGTATCATTTAGGCGTGTGCGTGTGCATGTTGCCAGAGGAAATAGAAGATAATTACAGAAAAGGGAGCGAGATTTTAGAGAAATCACTCTTTCTTGCGAGAGAATACGACGAGTCACAAGTGGATTTGATCTGGAGGTCGTTGGCGAAATCGAAATACATGGAACACTGCGAAAAAGCGAAAGAGAGGAGAAAAACGTACGAGAATTTAGAGGAAAAGCTGAAAAATCCGGGGTTTGTGCCTTTAAGCGAGGAGGACGCGAGAGTGTTGAGAGAGCAAATTCGCGAGGCGAAGGAAAAAGACAAGCGGAGGCAAGCGCCGGATGCTTTTTGTTGTCCTTTGTCTTTGGAGATGTATCGAGAACCAGTGGTCTCTCCGAGCGGGAACTCTTACGAGCGATCTGCGATAGAGCAATACATCAAACAACAGCACGAAAAATATGGGAGAGAGAAGAAAGTGGCGGATCCGTTGCAGCCTGATTGTTCAATCACGTTGGAATCTTTGCATCCGAACATCGCGCTGAGGAACATTGTCCGAGAGTATTTGAGGGAACATCCCTCGAGTTGGGGAGAGATTTTGAGCGAATTTGAGGCTGAAGAGCTTGAAAGAGAAGCGAAGAGATTGAAAACCGAGGATGCAGACATGACGTGAATGCTATGTGCAATACTCATGCCGCTCATATTTAAACGATGACGACGATGATCATTTTCAGAAAGAGAAAATTAGGTATCTTGTGCTCGCGGTGCTTCTAGTTTTAAATAGAAGTTTCAAAAATAGCACTAGCGTAGTAAAAAATAGTCGTGTAATATATTAGTTAGTTTTACTGTACCATGGTACATCTATGATGCTATTCATAGCTCTAGCGAAGATTGCGTATTTGCTCTCGAATCACGAAGAAAAGAGCCGAGGCGTGCACTGATTTTTTGACGTGTCGAAAGACGCCGTCGTAAAATCCGCAAACGCCCTGGCTTTCTAAAACGAGCTGCACGACGTCTATCGCGTTCGAGCCTTGAAAACCGTGATCGCCATCGCTTTTGTTCTTACTTTTGTATTTTTCTCCATCGACCATGTTCTTTCTCACGGAATTCTCCTCTTCCTCGCGATGGTATGCCTTGGACGCTTCAACCAACGCTCTCGTTCGTTCTAAAGGAAAAGTAATACCAGTCGCTATAGCTTTCGCTAAGCACCCAATCACGAACGATTCTATCATCGTCAACTTTTTCTTCCCGTATTTCATCTTCATCGCATCGAATGCGGCAAAATTTATCGTGTGCGAAATAATCAAAGGCACGTTTTGCGAGAAACCTTTGTGAAAGGCAAACGCGCGGTCTCGTTTAATCAGCTGTTTCATCGCCGATACGTACAACTTTACGCGATTACTCCTACTCCTACTCCTCTTACCGTTGCTCCTATCGTTATCATCGTTCTTCTTCATCTTTGCTTCTATCCTTTTCACTCTGAAAGATATGATATCCAATGGGACCATCAAAGCCGTCGATATCGTCCCCGCGATGGCGTATCTTCTCAAAGCCTCTTTGACGAAGATATTCACATCATCATCACCACGATTTTGACTGCTCTTACTTTTTTTTACATCATCCACTACACTCACCAGAGAGAAATAGAGAAAATCTTCCGCGAATAACCGCAAAATCCTCTGCCTTTTCTGTTTCTTTTTCGTTTCGTTGTCGTCGTCTTTTTTGTCATCACCCTCTTCATCCCCTTCTTTATCTTTACCGTCGTCGTCGTCGTCATTCGTTCCAACCGTCGCTTTTATTTTTGAAAACAAATCAACAATCGCTCGCGCAAAAGCTGCCGCACTCGCCCCTTCAAATCCTTCTTTTAAAAAAAGGAAGAGCGATGTTTCCAGCGACGACGACGACGACGACGACGACGACGACGATAGTAATGACTCCTCTGCCATCATCATTTTTGTTTGTCTCTCTCTCTTTCTGGTGAATAAATAAATGAAAGAATGAAAATGAAGTGTGCGCGTGACTTTTTTTCCATTTTTTTTTCGATGTTGGTGTTTTCAAAAAACCCACACACAGCACGAGACACTTCTCATCAAACTTTTCATCGAAACGCCATAGTGTTTCTACGCGCATACTAATAAAAAGAGAGAGAGAGAGAGAGAGAGAGTTGTCATCCTCATCATCGTGATCAAAAGAAGGAAACAGCGCAAAAAGCATCGTCATGGTGCTCGTGAAAGGCATAACCTCGGGTTTCTTAACTCGACAAACCTATCTCATAATCGCATCGATTTTCGTCCTTTCCAATCTCTTGCTCGTGTTGAGTTTCTCGAAATCGACGAACAAGGATAAACTCATCGATTGGGAATATTTGGGGTTAATATTTAGACGGATAAATCCGTACTTGTGGTCTGCGATCGGGATATCGTGCGCGATCGGTTTATCCGTGATTGGCGCCGCGTGGGGGATTTTTATCACCGGGAGCTCGTTAGCCGGAGCGGCGATAAAAGCGCCGCGAATCACGAGCAAGAATCTCATCTCGATTATTTTCTGCGAAGCGGTGGCTATTTACGGAGTGATTGTGGCGATTATTTTGCAAACCAAAGTGGAGTTTGCGCCGAGAATGCCGGATGGGTCGTATTCGGATCGATCGATGTTTTCAGGGTACGCGATATTAGCGTCTGGTTTAACCGTTGGATTGGCAAATCTGGTGTGCGGTATTTGCGTCGGGACGGTTGGGAGTAGCTGCGCGTTGAGCGACGCGCAAAATCCAACTTTGTTTGTGAAGATTTTAGTGATTGAGATTTTTGGAAGCGCGCTGGGATTGTTTGGGGTGATTGTTGGGATTATCATAACCGCGAACGTGGCGTTTAAGAATCCAGCGGAAGCATAGAAAGAAGAAGAAACATCTACACACAATATAATTAAACTGAGAACTGAGAAGAAAAACACCAAGTCGTTTGCTGATTACAATACAGTAGAGTTGTATAACATATTATTATAACTATTATCATCACATAAAATACATTTTTAAATGCATCGATGATGCGTGGCTACGGTTGTTCACTTTGTATTTATTCGTCGTCGTTTTTTCTTACGTCAATATCAATCTATTACTTTCTCTTCTTCGACTCTCCCTTTTTCTTCGCGTCGTGGGTTTTCTTCAATCCAAACCTTTCGCACACGTTCGCTTTGCTAAACACGACTCTGTTCTCAATCACTCCTTGCTTCGTGCACCTGGGCATCCTCTCCACCTCACCACCGTTATCGAACATAATCAACGTCGGTAACTGCTTAGAGTTCCCGGTCAAATCGATCCCGTGATCGATCCCTCCTCCCGGCCATCTCGCTAAATCAAACTTTGCAAACGTCAAGCCGTCGTCTTTATCGTCCTTGTCTGAAAACTCTAAAGATAACTGCGCGAACGTCGGATCGAATTGATTACACGGTGGATGCCACGGCGCGTGAAACATCACCAGCCACTTTTTTGTCTCTTCACCTTTCGTGGCGCCAATTTTCACGCGTCGTTCGAACGAGGCCACGTTCAGATGTTCCGCTTTGCTCTCCCCCGAGTATTCTCTCAACTGACACAACAAATAGTGGAAGTAATAGAGACTTCCAAAAATCCAAAACACTTTCCGGTCCATCACGAACGATAAGAGCAAAATCGAACTCTTCATGTGCAAGAAACAATCCGCGATGTACTTATCTAAAGTTTCAAACTTGCGGAGCTTCAAGAATAAGGCCAAACCAGTCATGTACGTCGCCTGTTTCGTCCAATTGACGACTTTTTCAACCGTTTCCGAGTCTTTGGTTTCAACCGCCCACAAATAAAAGAGCGGGTACAAGAGGATTATGATCACGTTAAAGACGTAATGCGCGGAAAGAAATCGTTTCAGAGATGGTGACGACGAAGACATTGTCGTTGTTTCCTTTTAAATTTATTACGTATATTGCTGAAAGTGATTGTTTTATGATTGTTTTTGTTGCGCGGTGGGGAATGGAGAAACCCTTCTCTTACGTGATGCTTTTTTGCACTTTACGACTTTTTCTTTGTGATGAAACACGCGCAAATACTAATTTCTTTACCTAACATCACGGCTAAATATATGTTTTTGCCACTCTCATTCTTGCCCTTCGAACAGGTCTTTGGCGCAGAGCTGTAAAAACAGCTCGTAGGGATACTTCTTTCCGTAATACTTCTTCAATATGCGTTTTCCGCGAGCGATTAAATCCGAGTCCTTCATGACTAATCCAGCGTCGAGCGTTTGTTGGTGATGTTGCGCTCCTACGCCTCCTCGGTATTTGACCAAACGCTTCACGAATAACAATCGTAAAATTTCCCACGCGATGCTGATGTCATCCTCGTCGATGCCTTCGCACCGCAAAATCAACGAGTGTAACGCTAAAGTTTGGTACTCACACGCGTACGCAAACTGTTCCGCTTGGACTAACTGCGCGGCGATATCAAAGCACGCTTTCCCGAACACTTGCATTTTTCGAATGTCTAGATTGAATTTCGAGATTGCCTCGAGAACCTCACGAGTTTCGTATTTCCCACTCTCCACGTAGTTGTGTATTAAATCGCCAACGACTTTTTCTTTCTGTTTTGCGGCGAGCATTTTCGATTCCATTTCCGCGCCGAGTTGCGCCGCTTCAGAAAGACACGTCGGACATCGACAGATGAATTGGTGCGTTCGCTTCAGTTCCGTCCGTCTCTCGTCAATATTGCCCGAGTGAAATATTGGTCCGTACGATACCGTGATCTCCTCACCTTTCCGAATTGGTTTACACGCTCTGATCGTAATTCTATTCTGGTCTTCGCTCGTGGTGAAAATCTGCGCGGTTTCACTTCTCGCTTCTCGTCTCGTTGAGGTGGACGGTCCAGCGTCTCTTCTCGCAGAAAATTCATCGTCGCTTTCTTCCTCTCGTTGTCTTTGCTGTTCTCTTTCTAACCTCCTCTCTTCCTCCTCTTCTCCGGTAAAACTTGCAAATGCGTTCGGCAAACACGAGTGATTCAACGCGCTCGCCATGACAAACACCCCAACCGCTAACGTCACCTCCTCTCCAATCTCTATGTACGCATCCACCAAATCTGCCGCTTCCATGCTTCTATACGCCTGGGGCGTTAAAATGACCACATCTTTTCTCGTCAACGTTTTCACTCGAAAAGAATTCAGCGTGCACCTATTCACGATCCCAACGATATCGTCCACCTCGAATCCGCCCTCTAAAATTGAATGTCCCCTCATGCTCGTGTAAAACTTATTCGCGATTAACTCGTCCCTCAATATCGCTCGATCGTAATCTAATTCTCTCATCACCGTTAAATCCGCGAAAGTCCGTTTCATTTCTCTCATTTCCTCGTCTCTCGTCGTGCCCCGTAAATCTGTTTTTTTTATCGTCTGTATCGTTTTCCCAATCGCTCTCTGTATGAAGGAAAAATAACACTCCGCATCTTCGGCGCCTTCGCCGAACGCGAACGGCGTTTCTCTGAAGATGATGTCCCCGGGTTTATACTCTCTCGACGCGACCAGAGAGTTCCCAAATCTTCCTTTCTGAATCTCCACTCTCTTGTTGTTGTTGCTCTTATCTGTTGCAGCGCGCTGCTGCTCAGGTTTCTTCGTTGACGGAGAGGAGGAGGAGGAGGATTTTTCTGAAGTCAACATTTTGTGCACGATGTTTTGTTGTTGTGCAGCTTCTAAATAAAGTTCGCTTCGAGCGGCTATTTAGTTTATTCTCGCACGTTTATGTGATATGTGCGCGTGCGTGGTATCACTATACACTACGAATGTCTTCTTCTTCTTCTTGATTATGTATTAACTACCGCACGTTAAAATGCACCTACTCTTATTTTTTAAAAAAGCTCTCTTCCTTCCACTCACTCACTCCATTCCCCAATCTTCGTCGATGTCGGAATCTGAAGCGGAACCGGCGGCAGAGGCGACGACAGCGGGAACGGGTGCAGGAGCAGGTGCACTTCTGTTTATGTCGTCGTTGTCGTTGGTGGTGGCGTTCTTTTGTGAAGAAGAAGAAGAAGAAGGCTTCGGTGCTGGTGGTGGTGATTTTTTTTCTTTTTTTTCCTCTTTTTTTTTCGTGTTCGCGTCGTCGTCGTTTTCTTCTTCCGCTTTCTTCTTCTTGCTGCTGCTGCTGCGCTCTTTCGCTTTTCCTGCCTCTTCTTCTTTCGGCGTCGTCGTCTTTGCCAAAACTGCCGCCGTTTGTTTCTTTTTACCACTACTTCTACTACTACCGCTGCTATTAGCGCTATCTTGGTCGTTGTTGTTGTTGTTCTGTTTTGGCGCGTGTATTTCTTCTTCTTCCTTCTTCTTCGGCGCGTTGACTTTTTCCGCCTCTTCCTTGTCCTCCGCTGTACTCGTAGGGGATTTCAGAGGAGCAGTTGGAGGAGGCGCAGCCGGAGGATAAATTTTATTCCTCAACGTCTGAACGGCGTAGAAATACCGTCGCCAAAAGTCGTCCTCGTCGACGATGAGCGGGACGATTCTACCTCTCAACTCTCTCATGAACGGCGCTTCTTTTAAAACGGCATCGATGTCTTCCCGAGCGTTTTCTAACGTCCAACTTTTATTGAACTCTTGGAAAAGCACGTCGTCGTCTTCGGGCGCTTCGCAGTACGTGCCAGAATCGCGTTGGATGGCGGATACGCCTTTAAGAAATTCTTGCTCTTTAATTTCTTTTTCGGAGAGTCCTTTTGAAGCGCCGCTGTTGTTGTTGCCCGCGCTTTTGGCGTTTGGGTCGTCCCTGTTCTTCGACGACGAAGAGGCAACTCCAACTCCACTCCTCGCCAGCGCGTTCTTCAACCGCTGCCTGTCGCTTTCCACTTGCGCTTGTTTGATCGTTTCTTTCACCTGCGAGAATAAGTTCCCGGTAAACTTCGCCGCGTTTCTCCCAAACTGCTCGATCTTCTCCCCGGCTTTTTCCAAAGATTCTTGGACGAGAACCAAATCGTCGTCTTCGCTGTAGTCGTCCTCGTCTTCGTCGTCTTCGTCCGAATCATACAACATCCCTTGTTCTTTCAATTTTTTCTTCTTCGCTTCTCGCTCTTCTCTTTTCCTCTGCTTCGTTTCTTCAGAATCGTTATCGTTCTCGTCTTCCTCTGATGAATCCTCGTCGTCCCCGGATTCCATCGCCTTTGTAAAATCCTCTTTTATTTCATCCTTCAACTCTTTGAAATCTTCCTTCAGCTCGTTCGCTAACAACGCGACTTCTTCCCTCGTTTTCTGCAGCGTCGATTTCGAAAACTCCATCGCTTTCTTCGTGTAATCTTTGGTAAAGTTAAACGCGTTCTGCGCCGCGATTAAGAGTTCATCTTCTTCTTCTTCTTCGTCATCATCTTCATCTTCATCTTCGTTTCCTTTTGCACCGTTTGATTTTGAAGTCGTTTTTCCTTTCCTCTCCGTCGTCTCTTTTTCTTCTTCCTCTTCTTCTTCGTCCGAGGAGGACTCCAGAAATAAATCTCCCACTTGCTTCAGTAAATTCATCTTGGCTTTTACGACGACGAACGAACGAACGAACGAACGAACGAACGCGCGTTGCTCTTTTTGTTTGTTTCTCTCTCTCTCTCTCTGACGGTGGTGGTGAGTCTAATCTGTGTGCGTATGCGCCGCTTTATTATTATTAGACTCTGATTCTTTTTTACGAGATGAAAAGAAAAAGTGAGGCCTGGTGAGAGGAGAGGAGAGAGTTTTTTTTTTCTTTTTCTTTTTTTCTCTTCTTCTCTTTTGCATTTTGTGCGTGCGCTCTCTCTCTCGAAGTCTCTCTCTGCTTTTTCGTTATTTTTTTTTCCATTTTTGTTGCGCACTGTTGGAGAGAGAAGAAGAGAAAGAGAGAACAGAAGAGGGAATCAATCGCTCTCTCTCTCTCACGCACGCACGCACGCACGCACGCGCTCACTCTCTCTCTCTGTCTTTCATTCACGCGTACTCATATATATATATATATATTCTTTGAAACGCTCTTCTCTTGGGAGATCCAAGTTTGGTTTTGGGAAAAAAAAAAGAGAGATTTCAACGAGAAAAAAAGGTGATTAACGAATCGACATCAAACATTCGCGTTTGCAAAAGACAAGACATTCTTCTTCTTCTTCTTCTCTCTTTTTTACGTCTACGTTGAAGAAGAACATGCCGGCGAGGAAACCTCTCGAGAAGAAGAAGAAGAAGAAAGCGAAAAGCAGCGGCGATACTTTTACTTCTTCTTTGTCATCGTCGTCGTCTCGCTCGTTGAACGAGACGGAGGAGGACGGAGGGAAAGCTGCGTCGGGGAGCAAAGAAGAAGACGAAGGAAAAAAAGGAAAAGCAGCTTTTTCTTCGACGATGGGCAAAAAAAAGCAAAAAAGTCAACAAAAATTTTTTTTCGCCTCGTCGTCGTTTTGCAAAGATCCACTCTCGCTGTCGAGAAATACTACTGGAAAAGGAGGAGAAGGAGGAGGAGGAGGAGGAGGAGGAGGAAGATCGAGTCTTTCGACCGAACGCGAGAAGGAAGAGTTTGTCGATTTTCTTCTTTCAAAACAGTCGCCTGAAGAAGAAGGAGAAGAAGAAGAAGATGATGGCGATGGTTTCACGCTTCAGTGTCCGATGCAAGTCGTGCGAGAGGCGGTGCGAGAGTACCCGGGAGTAAAACTGAACAGAGAGTTGTTGGAAGACGCGGAAGCGGCACTGGCGTTTTTCGGCGGCGGTCGAGAAGGAGGAGGAAGTTTTAACATCGACGAAGATGGAGACGGAGAAGGGCTCAACTCTTCTTCTTCTTCTACTCATGTTCTTCGCGTTCGACACAACTTTCTGATGTTGGAAGACTTCGAGGAGATGGTCGAGGAGTCGAGTGGTGCGAGAACAGTTTTGTTGACGATACCTTCCTCCTCGATCTCTTCGAAAGAAGAAGACGTGGCGACGAAAAAGACAGTTTTCTTGAACGCGTTGAAAATATCGGAACAAAATCGAGAGATTGGCGAACGCGAAGAAAAAGCGCGAAGAGACGATTTGTTGGAAGCGAAGAAGAAGTTGGTGAGTCAAGCGAACACCGCGGCGGCGGCGAAGGGGAAGACGAGTTCGAGTGGTGGGGTCGGTAAGAAGAAAACCGGGACAAAGGGCGGCGGCGGCGCGGCGGTAACGAAGAGGAAGAAGGAAGACGACGCAGGTGATTTGAAAATTGGCGGCAAAGATAAAGAAGAAGGCGTGGAAAAAGAAGAGAACATCGATGAAATCCTCTTTGACGACAACGACATCCTTTCTGGAAGCTGCGCAGCAACGAGACGATTCAACACCGGCAAATTTCAGTTGGAACAATCTAAGAAGAGTCACGGCGCCGTCGCGGACGAGAAAGTGTTCAAATTTTTGAGAGAGTTCAAGAAAGAGATTTACGATTCGTACCGGTTGCAATCATTGGTTGAAAAGATGGATTTATCTAGTGACAACGACAGCGTCGACGACATCGTTCTGAAAAGAGAGGATCGCGAAAACGTGCTCCAGTGCATTCGAATCTGGATCAAGATGCGCGTGATGGTCGTCTCCGCTCGACTGGCATTGATCGAGCGAGAAAAATTCTTGAAAGACTGCGAAGCGATGACGAAATTTGCCTCGGAGTACCGCAAAGATACGAAAAATATGACGTCGGCGTTGGCATCATCGGCAGCACTCTCGGACCAAACAACGACGACTGTTATAGCTCCTTTGAAGACGAAAGCTGCGGATGCGAGAACGGCGAAGACGATTTTGAAGGAGATTCCAACGTACAGCATCGCGAACCGTTCGTTATCGTCGTGGTCGATTCTCTTCAACGAAGACGACGAAGCACTTCTTGACAATGGATGCGTCGAGAGAAGTGACGACATTGACGACGACATTGACGACTACGTCGACGACGGCGTCGACGATGACGTCCAGCATGTGCTCACAATTGAAGAGCAACTCGAGAACGAGATCGAGACATACGAGCAAGACCAAAAGTTTCACCAGTTGATCATGAAAGATTATTTTAGTCACGTCACGCCGGATGGGAGAGAGTTTCGTGAGGTGACTGCAAAACTCGAAAAAACGCTCGAAAAAGTTCTTTGTTCGCCGACGCTGAGAACGAAGACTTTGCACGACCGCGACCGATTACTCGCATCCACGAAATGGTCCGCGGATCAAACCATGGTTTTTGACGATCTCGTTTTACTGTGCGACAACGCGCACTTTCCATCGAACGAAAAGGCGTGCAAAGCCGCGGACGATATTAATCGTCACGTTTTGTATCGCGCTGGATCGGTTTTGAAAAAAGCGTTCGAGATACTCTCGAGTTTCGTCGAGAAAGATCTCCTCGACAGCGAATTTAAAAAATCGGCGTCGCAACTCTTCTCCTCGACTCTCGAACAGACGTACAGACATCAATTTGGAAACATTTTGAATGACATTCTCGACCCGTACGATTCGTTACCCGATTATACGGGAGAAACATCGAAGTTGTTAATGTTTGTGCGCGTGCGCGTGACGAGAGCGATGGAAATTGATAGCGCTTTGAGAGAAAGAGCGCATCAAACTGTGATATCCGCGTGCTTAGAACAGATGTTGAGCGGGATATTTGATGAGTTTTCGAGGCAAAAGACAGAAAAGTTCATCGAGCAGCTCTTGTTCGAAGAAGAAACAGAGGAGAAGGAGAAGAAGAAGGCGAAAGCCGCGAAAGCGTCCTCCTCATCGTCGTCGAAGAAGAAGAAGAGTAACAAGACGGTCAAAGAGACGCCGGTGCCGTCGTTCTCAGAGAAGAGGGACAAGGTCTCGGATAGAGAAGAAGACGAGGAAGAAGAAAAAGAAGACGAAGAAGAAGAAAAGAAAGAGGAGGTTACTCCTGCTCTTCCTCACGTTGCTCCCACCATTGCTGCGCGAGACGAAGGAGGATGTATGGAAGAAGAAAACCTCGAGGCTTGGCAAGAGGTGAAAAAAGCGCGCAGTGCCAAGAGTTCTCCTTCTTCTGTCATCGTCGCGCCGAAAGATCTCGTCGTATCGAAAGTCAAGGTTTCTCCTGTGAAGAAAATACCGACGGCAAAGCAGCAGCAGCAGCAGCAGCAGCAGCAGGAGCGGCGAAAGGAATTGTCTTCCTCGCCTCCGTTACCAAAGTCGCCACCGCCGAAAGAAGTCGTCACCGCCGCGGTCGAGAAGAAGAGAGAGGCGACGAGACGAGCGTTGTTTGTCGATAAGCTCAAGAAGAACGAGATGGCACCTGCTCCTGTAGTCCTTGTTGAAGAAAAGACGAGCGAGGAGAATAAAGAAGGAGATGAAGGTCAAGAAGCAAACGAAGGCAAAAAAGAAGAGACAAACGCGGACGCGGACGACAAAGAAGAAAACGAGAATGCGTACGTCGTTCGAAACGTTTCGGACATTGAGCAGTCTTTCTGCGCCGCTTCAAATCCTCCGCCGATTCAACAACAGCACTACCAACACCATCACCATCAACACTACCAACCTCCACTTCCGCAAATGCCAACCCCACAGATGGTTGACGGTCAAAGAGTAGTTTTTGTGCCGATGATTATTCCCGATAGTGGGAGTATGTCACATCCGATGCCGTTTGGAATGCACCATCATCATTCAATGGTGCCTCCACTTCCTCCGCCGATGCCTCAGCTTCCGGATACCTCCGAAGCGGTTGCTGCAATGTACAACAAGTTCTACCAAGACTTCGTGATGCAGCAGCAACAATATGCACAGCCGCCACCACCACCGTCAAAATCGTCGTCATCGAACATTGGAGGAGGAGCGAACGAAGCGACGAGCGATACGGCGAGTACATCCTCAGACGAGTTCTCGTCGGCGGCCGCGGTTAAATTCTCCTCTACTCCTTCTTCGCCGCCACTTCCTAAAACGCCACCACCAAAAGGTCAGCAGCAGATGGTGGTTAAACATCATCATAAATCAACCTCTTCTTCCTCGTCACCGTCCATGTCGCCGAGTGCATCTTCGTCTTCCATCCGCATCCCTTCGCCTCGTCGGATTGATCCAGCGCGAATTTCATCTTCAGCTTTCCCAAAGCCGCGTCGATCATCGAGAGAGTACAAGAGAGACAATTATCATCATCATCATCGCGGAAACAACACCATCGATCACAACACCAATTTAAAGAGAGAAGAAGACTTTCCAGAGCTTTCTTCTTCGATTACTAAGGATAAAAACACGAAAGCGTCAAATGTGATGTCCCTCGCAAAATCGAGCAAGTCGTGGGCGGAAGCGCAGATGGAGTTGAAGGGCACAAGTTTACCTTCGTTGACGTCGTCGCCGGTGAAGCCACCGTCGCCACCGCAGCGACACCATCAAGTGCAGCGTCAAGTCGCGTGAGACAAAAGTGATCGAGAGTGTTCATATATTATTTTTTACTATTATACTGCAAAGGGAGAGAGCGAGAGACACATTTTTAATACACACCTACATTTAATATTTCAAGGGAAAAACTACCTTTCAAAAACAATTACATGCGCTTCACCGAAACCTTTCCTTTCTCGAACAAAGGAGATCCTCCTCCTTTCGAATCCTTTTCAGCGACAATTTGAGGCGTAAAATCATCCGGCGACGACTCCCAAATCACCGTTCCGTCGCACTGACACACCTTCTTGAGATTTTCACCCACCCCGGCGCTTCTCGCGAGCACGGCTGCTACGCGCAAGCCTTTATCTTCTTCTTCTTCGTTTCCAACGACCACCTCTTCGATGCACAAAGCTCTTCCGATGATATCCCAAACGAAAAAGGTCTTTGGCAACTGTAAACTCGCTTTAATCGACCCGTCTTCCATCGCTTGCACCGCGCACAGTTCGCCTAGTATTTCCTCTTGTTTTTCATTTTCCTTCGTCGTCGTGTACACTTCTCCGCAACTCTCCACCCCTCTGGTCGTGTCTCCGTACATCCGCACTCGCAACTTGTATTTTTTTCCTTTTTCTAATCCCAACACGTCCGCCTCAAACGTCGCCGTCTCTTCGTTCACTTGCACGAACCGGACGACACCCTTGCAACTTTTATGCTGATACGCCTCGCCTTTAAACTCCGCCACTGCGGCCAGCGATTGTCTCAGCGTTCTCAAATCCATGCCTAATCTCTCGGCGAGTCGTTCGTTGAACAACTCGACGTTGCCTTGCCCAATCAATCGAGTCTTATATCCCGTAGACGCGATCTTCTCTTCTACCGTTTTCACCGAGCTCGTCGCGAGCACTCTCACCGTGTTCGTTCCCAGAGAAGCGGAGACTTGAATGACGCCCGGAAGGGAAAGGACGGATCGTTCCACTTTCTCCACGCACTTCCCGCACCGCATCTCCACCATGAACTCAATCTCTCTCGCGACTGATTTTTGCTGCTGCTTTTGGTCTTCCGCGACGACGACAACAACGTCGTCGTCGGATGATGATGATGATGATGCAGTGGTGGCGTTACTCGATGACGCCACGTTCGCGTCTCTTCTTTGTCTTTGCCTTTTATCATCATCGTAACCTTTGACGAAGAAAACTCTTCTCCGAGAGAACGACGAAGAAGAAGAACAAAAAGTAGCAGCAGCGCTTTGCATCATCATCATCGTCTTTATTTTTTAACAACTGTAAGGAACGAGGTCTCGATACTCACTCTCACTCTCACTCTCGCCTGTCTTGTTGCTTTTCGAGAGAGAGAGAGAGAAAATGTTTTTTGTTTCTCCGTTCGCTTCTGAAGCTACTACGCGTATATATATTGTTATTATATATTGTACTTACTTAATGAGGAGGAAACTCTCTCTTTCTTCTGGAGTGAGTTTTCTCCCCAAAATTCTTCTTCTTTCTTCTTTTTTGCAAAAAAAAAAAGTGCGTGACGTGTCTT
>Ga0255779_1002174_pt1 | contig 21133 bp, 16 predicted proteins | sample 011ome_21_FD_179977 | JGI IMG/M metagenome (GOLD analysis project Ga0255779, IMG submission 179977) | Coastal salt marsh microbial communities from the Groves Creek Marsh, Skidaway Island, Georgia - 011508AT metaG (version 2) | ecosystem: Environmental > Aquatic > Marine > Intertidal zone > Salt...
TATCATCTTCGCTTCCTTCAATGGGGATAGCATCATCTGTTTCCCCATTGATGCGGCCATAAGTTGTCTCAAGATCAATGACATCACGAAGCAATACCAGACCCTGATCAATTTCATCACGCCATTGTAACAGCGCACGAATAGTCAGTGGCGATTCATAAATCCCGCCAAGCATGAGTTCTCTGCCAGCTTCAATCCGCTTAGCGATCGCAATCTCACCTTCGCGTGAAAGCAATTCCACTGTACCCATTTCGCGCAGATACATTCGCACAGGGTCATCAGACCCACGGCTTTCATCACTGATATTTCCGGCGGCACGCTCATTAGACTCATCTTCTTCAGCCGCATCATCTTGATCAGCCGCATCAACAACATTGACCCCCATAGAGTTCAATTCTGCCATCACGTCTTCGATTTGCTCAGAGGTTAGCTCACCTTGTGGCAAAGCTTTATTCAACTCATCATGAGTCACAAAGCCACGTTCGCGACCAGTTTTTAGAAGCACTTTGATCGATTCTTCGCTGATTCGCGGTGTTTCGGGCGAATCGTCATTTGCCGATACCTCAACCAAATCTGCTTGCTCTTTGGTTGAGTCGTTGTCTTGCTGCTTTTTCTTTTTGCTTTGCGCCATGGATTATCCCATCAACTGATGTCATTTAAGATCGAATTGAAGTAACGGTTCTAGACCTTAAGCTGCGAATTTCTAATGATATCAACTCTGTAAGTCTTGCTTTAGCATCTTCCAAACTTAGCTGGCTCGGATCATACCTGATACGGGTTTTGATCTTATCCATTAAACTTGTCAGGTCTTCTTCTTTTATCCCCGCCAGCATGAGATGATGACGGAAAGTCGATTCGTCAAGGTGGTTCGTTATTGTAACACTCTCAGCGATGATGTTTAGCATTTTTTTTGCCAGCCTGTCCTTAATATCTAATCTGACTAAATCTTCGTGCACATCATGGATCAATTCTGGTTGGTGAAGAAGGATTGCCATGATGATGCTGGGGCGCAGATTCTCAGTCGATTGGGCATGACGCTTCCCAATGATTTTTCCACCGTTAAGATTAGGCTGGGATTGCCCACGCATAGCACTGATTCGGGCGCGAATATCATCCCCGAGCGAATCACGCATTGCTGGATTATTTATTTGCCGAATATGATCCCTCATCACTTGCCAGAATTTGGCTTTTTGCTCTGCTTTTGACAGGTCGAAATCCATAGATGTGGTGTGCCATAACGAATCTGCGAAACTATCTGATGCCTCCATAATCTGGCGCAAAGCATCACCGCCGCCAGCTTTAAGCAAATCATCAGGGTCTTTCCCTTTTGGAAGGCGCATTACCCGAACCGTCTTGCCTGGCTCTAATATTGGCAACAACCGCAGCAATGTTCGCGCCGCCGCCCTTTGTCCTGCTGCATCGCCATCAAAACACAAATAAGGAGCATCGGTGCTTTTCCAGATCAACATCATCTGCTCTTCAGTTAGCGCTGTACCAAGGGGTGCAACCGCACCAGCAACCTGATACTGGTCGATAGCAATAGCATCCATGTAACCTTCGGATACGATGACTGGCAGGCCATCTTTGATACGTTCACGAGCTTCTTTCAAGCCATATAGCACCAGCTTTTTGTGAAACATTGGGCTATCAGCAGAGTTTAGATATTTTGGCTCTTGGTCTTCGCCCAATGCTCTGCCGCCAAAGGCGATAACCTCACCACGCGGATTTCTAATCGGAAACATTAGCCGATTGCGAAAATTATCATATAACGATTGATCACGAGTAGATCGCCGCACCAAGCCTGCGGCAATAATATCTTCGGGCTTATAGCCAAGATCTTCTAAAAACGGCATCAGCCCACTCGCCGGGGCATAACCAATCCGATATCGAGTCTGACTGGCAAGGCTGACTTGCCGTTTCTCTAGATATGATTTCGCATGGATAGCGATGTCCTTATGCAAGGCTTGCTCAAAAAACCGTGCAGCATCTTCTAGCATTTGCGCCATGCTGTTTCGTTGTTCACGCTCTTCAGGGCTTAATTTCTGTTGTTCGGGAACCGTCATCCCTGCCATTTCAGCAAGATGATGAATGGCGTCAATAAAACTCATACTTTCCTGTTCCCGCAGAAAGGAAATGGCATCACCACTAACACCGCAACCAAAGCAATGATAATATCCATCTTCATCACGAACATGAAAAGACGGTGTTTTTTCCTGATGAAAGGGGCATAGGCCAATCATGCGGTTGCCGCGTGAGATCAATTTTACGCGTTTGCCAATCACAGATGACAGCGACACTCTGCGCCGAAGTTCATCCATAAATTGCTGTGGCAATGCCATGGCCTTTACCTCTGCCTCAAAGATGCGTCAGATCACACTTACGAGTTTCTGTCTTGTGCCAATGGGATGGTGATATGACCAGATTGACCCGTTTCTGTCTCACTGGTTCAGGAGCACATCCTTAACGGTCTTACTGGCGACAGCAAAATCCATCTGGCCGGTGAAACGCTGTTTCAACACACCCATCACCTTACCCATATCCTTAACAGATTCGGCACCAACTTCGACAATCGTATCATTGATGGCCTTGATCACAGCATCATGTTCCATTTGTTCAGGCAAGAACCCACGGATAATGGTAATTTCCTGTTCTTCTTCGTCAGCCAGTTCATTCCGGTTAGCGTCTCGGTAAAGCCGGACAGATTCTTGCCTTTGCTTTATCATGGTCTGCAACAAGGCTAAAATCTCATCCTCGCTGATCGTCTCCCCACTACCTTTGGTTCGAGCAGCGATATCCTTATCTTTCAAGGCGGCAGATATCAGCCTTAAAGTGCTGAGTTTTTTTGCTTCACCTGATTTCAACGCTGACTTTAGCTCAGATTGTATGGTTTCGCGCAACATAACCATCCTCGTGATCTGCCTATAAAATAAGGCTCTCTTTTAGCCCATATCACGCGCTCGTATCAAGTGATCATTCTGTGGGCAGATAGCAAAGATCATATTCCTGTATTATTTTATCGCTAATGGGTTGACGGATGCTTTGCTTACCGATAAGAAAACCATCCGAAGGGTTCCGCTTGGTTGGGACTTGTGAGGCGAATGAAAACGTATCTATCGGACATATATCAGCCATCATTCGAACACCCCACTGCATTATTGATTCTTGAAGACAATACCATCCTCAAAGGCCACGGTTTTGGGGCTGAAACCATGCGTGTGGGTGAGGTTTGTTTCAATACCTCAATGACTGGTTATCAAGAAATTATCACCGATCCGTCCTATGCTGGACAGATCATTACCTTTACTTTTCCTCATATCGGAAACACCGGCACCAATAGCATTGATATTGAAACCGAAACCCCAGCGGCGCTTGGGGCGGTTGTTACTCACCTGCCAACACCGCCTTCTAATTACCGAGCAAAACAATCGCTTGATGATTGGCTTAAATCTATGGCTATGCCGGGCATCGCTGGGATTGATACGCGCGCCCTCACCCAACGGATACGCGATAAAGGTGCACCCAAAGGTGTACTTGCCGTCAATTATGATGGTGTCTTTGATATCCCTGCGCTTCAGGCAATGCTTAAAGAATGGCCCGGACTTAAAGGCATGGAACTAGCCTCTGGCGTTTCCTCTGCCAGCACCCACCAGTGGACTGAAGGGGGGTGGGACATGGTTAATGATAACTATAAGACTACCTCCGATCAGGGTCAGCATATCGTTTCCTTTGATTTTGGATGTAAACTAAACATTCTTCGCTGTCTTGGTGATGCGGCAGGCAAGGTTACTGTTGTTCCTGCTGATACCAGCGCCGAAACCATTTTGGCGATGAAACCTGATGGTGTGTTTTTATCAAATGGGCCAGGCGACCCTGCGGCGACCGCCGCCTATGCCGCCCCGGTTATTCGTGAAATTGCCGAAACAGGTGTCCCTATTTTCGGTATCTGCATTGGCCATCAGCTTATTGCCGAGGCGTTTGGGGCGAAAACCTACAAGATGGAGCGCGGCCATCGCGGTGCTAACCATCCGGTGAAAGAATTAGCCACAGGCATGATTGAGATCACTAGCCAAAACCATGGTTTTGCGGTTGATCCCGATAGTCTGCCTGAACATCTTGCCGTCACTCATATTTCCCTTTTTGATGGAAGCGTTGAGGGTCTGCAACACACCACATTGCCCGTATTCTGTGTTCAGTATCACCCTGAAGCCTCACCCGGCCCTCATGATGCTCATCATTTGTTCACACGGTTTGCCGATCTTATCAGCAAGACGAAATTGAGTAGGTCTGATCATGCCAAAACGTAGCGACATCAAATCCATTATGATCATTGGGGCTGGCCCCATCATTATTGGACAGGCTTGTGAGTTTGATTATTCCGGCGCGCAGGCTTGTAAAGCCCTAAAAGAAGAAGGCTATCGCGTCATCTTGGTCAATTCTAATCCTGCCACCATTATGACTGATCCGGATATGGCGGATGCAACTTATATTGAACCTATCACTCCTGAGATGGTGGGCAAAATCATTGCCCTTGAAAAACCTGATGCCATTTTACCAACAATGGGGGGGCAAACGGCCCTTAACACAGCGCTCAATCTGGCCCATCAGGGGTTTCTTGAAAAATACGGTGTTGAGCTTATTGGTGCTAGCATTGCTGCTATTGAAAAGGCAGAAGACCGTGAGCTTTTCCGCAAAGCTATGGATAAAATTGGCCTTGAAAGCCCGCGTTCTCATTTGGCAAAATCCCTTGATTCAGCCCTTGAAATGCTTGATAAAATTGGTCTTCCTGCGATCATTCGCCCTTCTTTCACCCTTGGCGGTGAAGGCGGCGGGATTGCCTATAACCGCATTGAGTTTGAAGAGATTGTAAAACGCGGCTTGTTCAAATCCCCCGTGAGTGAGGTTTTGATCGAAGAATCTGTCCTTGGCTGGAAAGAGTTTGAGATGGAGGTTGTTCGCGACAAAGCTGACAACGCGATCATCATTTGTTCCATTGAAAATATTGACCCAATGGGTGTCCATACCGGGGATAGCATGACGGTAGCACCAGCCCTGACGCTGACCGATAAAGAATACCAAAAGATGCGTGATGCTTCTCTGGCGGTACTTCGTGAAATTGGCGTTGATACTGGCGGTTCAAATGTACAGTTTGCGGTCTGCCCAAAGACAGGCAGGCAGTTGGTTATTGAAATGAACCCACGGGTGAGCCGATCTTCGGCTCTGGCCTCAAAAGCCACCGGATTTCCAATTGCTCGTATCGCGGCAAAACTGGCGGTAGGATACACCTTGGATGAACTGGATAATGATATCACAGGCGTGACGCCAGCCAGTTTTGAGCCAACGATTGACTATATCGTGACCAAGATACCGCGCTTTACTTTTGAGAAGTTTCCGGGCGCAGATAATCACCTCAGCACTTCTATGAAATCAGTTGGGGAAACCATGGCGATTGGCCGCAGTTTCCGCGAATCTTTTCAAAAAGCTCTGCGCTCCCTTGAAACTGGCCTAGATGGTCTTGGCTATGACAAAATGCCTGCGACTGAAAGTGGCCATCTTTCTGATGATATGATCAATGGCTGGCTTGGAGAACGCGTTCCCGAGAGATTAATCCGGATCGCCACAGCATTTCGGCATGGCGTCAGCATAGACGCCATTGCTGAAGCAACGCATTGGGATATGTGGTTTCTTAGAGAAATTGAGGCGATCATTAAGTGTGAGCAGAACATTGCCGAAAACGGCCTGCCAGATGATCCACAAGCTATCTTAACGATCAAAGCTATGGGCTTTAGCGACAGCCGATTAGCCAGCCTGACGGATAAAGATGAAGCGGATATCCGGAAAACCCGCGAGGCTCTGGGGATACGCCCTGTGTTTAAACGGATTGATACTTGTGCGGCTGAGTTTGGGTCTGATACCGCTTACCTCTATTCAACTTATGAAGCCACATCAGGGCGGCAGTGTGAGGCACGGCCGTCTGACAGGGAAAAGGTGATTATTCTTGGTGGTGGGCCTAATCGGATTGGACAGGGCATTGAGTTTGATTATTGCTGTGTTCACGCCGCTTATGCATTACGCGATCAGGGTTATGAAACCATCATGATCAATTGCAACCCTGAAACCGTGTCCACCGATTATGATACCTCAGACAGGCTTTATTTTGAGCCACTGACTGCTGAGGATGTCATTGCCATCATTCGCACCGAACAACAATCGGGTCACCTTAAAGGCGTGGTTGTTCAACTTGGTGGTCAAACGCCTCTAAAAATTGCGGCGGCTTTGGCGGCTGAGGGGATACCCATTCTTGGCACTAGCCCTGATGCAATTGATCTGGCCGAAGACAGAGAACGGTTTCAGCTTCTTGTTGAAAAACTAAAGATGAAACAACCTGCTAATGGAATTGCTACGTCCATTGCTGATGCTCGTGAAGTCGTAGAACGCATTGGCTTCCCTGTTGTGATCCGCCCCTCCTATGTTTTGGGTGGCCGCGCAATGGAAGTGGTGCATTCCGTTGACCAACTGGAACATTACATGACCCGTGCGGTAATAGTTTCGGGTAAGAACCCAGTTCTGATTGATGGCTTTCTTAATCAAGCTACAGAGATTGATGTTGATGCGTTATGTGATGGCAAAGATGTCTATATCGGCGGCGTGATGGAACATATTGAAGAAGCTGGCATCCATTCTGGTGACAGCGCCTGTTCACTTCCTCCCCAAACATTGACGGATCAACAAATTGCCGAAATCGAACGCCAGACTATCGCCCTTGCTATGGCGCTTGGGGTGGTCGGGTTAATGAATGTGCAATTTGCTATCAAAGATAATCAGGTCTATCTGCTTGAGGTTAATCCAAGAGCAAGCCGAACCGTTCCTTTTGTTGCCAAAGCCACTGGCGTACCCATGGCGAAATTGGCAGCACGGGTGATGGCTGGTGAAACCTTAGCCTCATTTGGGTTAAAGAAAATCACTATGAAACATGTTGCTGTTAAAGAAGCGGTCTTTCCTTTTGCCCGTTTCCCTGGCGTCGATGTCTTCCTTGGGCCAGAGATGAAATCTACGGGTGAGGTGATGGGCATTGGTCCAGATTTTGGCCATGCTTTTACCAAAAGTCAGTTAGGCGCCAGCGTATTCCTTCCTGATAGCGGCACCGTCTTTATTTCAGTTAAAGACGAAGATAAAGCCTTATTGCTTCCGGCCTGCAAAGGTCTGCATGAATTAGGCTTTAAGATTGTCGCCACTTCTGGAACAGCCAAGGCCTTAACCGAGGCAGGTATCCCTGCTGAACCGGTTAATAAAGTCATGCAAGGCCGCCCGCACGCCGTGGATTACATGCTTGATGGGAAAATTGATCTGGTGATTAACACGGCCCATGGAGAAGCCGCCGTTAGAGACAGCTTTTCCCTGCGTCAAACCGCTTTAACCAACAGCATTCCTTATTATACTACTGTACCAGAGGCAAACGCCGCCGTGATAGCGATCAAAACAATTCGTAAAGACACCCTTGCCGTTCGGTCTATTCAGTCCTATTTGAAAGCATAACCAATTATCATTGACGTTTTTTTGGTAATTGATTTTTCTCTGGCTTTTTTGCGCTAGCAAAGGCTAGGATAATAAAAAAATATTAGGGCTTATCCATGGAAAAAATCCCATTCACATCTCTTGGCCTTGAAACGATCAAGGCAGAATTGATGAAATTAAAAACCGAAGAGCGCCCAGCGGTCATCAAAGCGATTGCTGATGCAAGGGAACATGGCGATCTTTCAGAGAACGCGGAGTATCACGCTGCCAGAGAACGCCAATCTTTTATTGAAGGGCGTGTGGCAGAACTTGAGGATGTTGTTAGCCGTGCTGAAGTGATTAACGCCGTTCAGATTACTGGTGAAACTATCACTTTTGGGACTAGCGTTTTGGTTGCTGACGAAGATACCGATGATGAATCGGAATATGCCATTGTTGGGCCTTATGAAGCGGATTTATCCAAGGGTCTGATATCCACATCTTCGCCTATTGCTAAAGCCCTTATTGGCAAGCGCGTTGGCGATAGCGTTGAGGTAACAACCCCGCGCGGCCTAAAAAGCTATGAAGTGCTAAGCATTAAGGTAATTGGTCTCTAAGCCGCTTACTTGCCGTAATCCTGATGCCATATTTCTGGATATGATCAAACGTGATTAGTCGATGGATATGATCAAACGTGATCAGTCGATGGGAACACCAATACCTTGTTTGCCGGAACGAATAACAAGTGCGGTTTTGACATGGCTCACATTTGGTGCTGGCGTCAATTTAGATGTCAAAAACACCTGAAAAGCATCCCAATCATGGGCCATAATTTTCATCAGAAAATCCGTTTCACCGACCAACATATGGCATTCCCGCACCTCTGGCCATTGGCTTACGGTCTTTTCAAACTGTTTCAAATCGTGTTCTGCTTGGCTAGAGAGCCCAACAAACGCAAACACCGTAACAGAATAGCCCAAGGCTTCGGGGTTGATATCCGCGTGATATCCCCGAATAATATTATTATCTTCCAGTGCACGCACCCGGCGCAAGCATGGCGGAGCTGAAATTCCGATACGCTTAGCTAAGTCCACATTAGTCATTCGGCCATCTTCTTGCAAATCACGCAGAATATGGCGATCAACATCATCAAGTTTTGCTTTATTGTTCATGGACATTTCCTGTTTAGGCGATATTAGCCTTATACGGTACAAATACTATTCTAATCTAGCAAAAAGGGCAATAATATTACCCAATTAACCCATCGTATTTACATTCATGCAAATATATGAGACCAAGCCATTATGATGACGAATAACATTTTCCCTAATATCTGGGTAATCAGCGATGGCACGATGGGCATGGAGGTGCAGTCCCTTGGGCTGGCTGAGGCTTTGACTGAGAACCCCCATCTGATCCGCGTAACCTTACCGCGTTTGGCAAGAATGTTTCCAAGGCTTGCAAAATCAGGCCTATTGCCTCTTCCGCGGGCTTTACGGCAAGCCTTAGCCGAATACGGACAGCCTGATCTGGTCATTACCACAGGCCGCCGCCACGCAGGATTATCCTTAATGATGCGCCGATTTGGCCGCGGCAAAATCAAAACCATTCATATCCAAAATCCGCGTTTACCTGCCGCATGGTTTGATTGGCTTATCGTGCCCTCGCACGACAAGATACGCGGTGAAAATATCCTAGTTACGCTAGGGTCGCTTAACCGTATGGCAACATTAATGAGCCAGAAGTTTGAAATGCCTGATGAAGTTAAATCCATTCAAGGCCGTAAGATTGTTGTCATGATTGGTGGCTCTAACATCCGCTATCAAGTGCATGAACAAGATTATTATCGATTTGGACAGTTGCTGGCGAATGTTGCAGCGATGACCCAATCGGCTCTTATCCTAGTGCCCTCACGAAGGGCATTAGCCAATGCTGCTGAGGTCATGAAAGGCCCATTGGCAGAAACACGACACTGGTGGTGGGATGGGACTTCGCCTAATCCTTATCCATGGATATTAAACGCTGGTGATGCCATTATCGTCACAGCAGATAGCGTCAACATGACATCAGAGGCGGCAGCTATGGGAAAATCCGTCCATGTGGCGGAACTGCGTCCAGAATCAGGTCGGGTGGCGCTTTTCCATAAAGTGATGGAAGAAGCTGGCTATACCAAACCCATAGATCGGATTTCCCTTTATCATTTCTTTATGCACAACGATAATCGTCTGGATGAAACCACGCGAATTGCTAATCTTCTGAAACCTCAGATCACTACATCTTCAAACGATATTCCTCAAAAAGCCTAGAAAAATAAGGTGCGATCTTGCGGCATATTGGCGTAAAGACTGGCGACTTGCTCTGCATATCCATTATAGAGCTGGGTTGGCACACGCTCACCGCTTCCTAATAGACGCTCTGTCTTCTGGCTCCACCTTGGGTGATCATATTCAGGATTCACATTAGCCCAAAAGCCATATTCCTTGACTTGCAACTCTTCCCAAAAACTCACTGGTTTTTCATCAGTAAACGTAATGCGGCTGATGGATTTAATGGACTTAAAGCCATATTTCCACGGCAAAATGATACGAATAGGGGCACCATTTTGATTAGGCAAGGCCTTACCATAAATGCCTGTAACCAGCATAGGCATTTCATTGGTCGCTTCATCAACGGTAATGCCTTCAACATACGGCCATGGGTACCATCGCTGGCGTTGACCCGGGGCAATATCTGGATCTAGAAAAGTCTCAAACCGAAGATATTTTGCTGATGCGTTAGGGCGTGCAAAACGCACTAGCTTTTCTAATGGCACGCCTGTCCAAGGGACCGCCATTGCCCATGCTTCTACACAGCGATGACGATAAAGCCGCTCTTCCTGATCACCTAATTTTTTAATCAGATCATCAGCATCAATGGTAATTTTTTCCTCAACCATGCCATCAATGGTAAGGGTCCATGGATCAGGCTTCAGCCGTCTGGCCTTGCGCCATATATTCTTTGATGATCCAAACTCATAAAAATTAGTGTAAGTAGTGGCCTCATCTTCGGGGGTAATTTCTCGATCTAAGGTAAAGGCAGGGTTTCGCTTTGCGGGAAACCCTTCAATGGCCGCCGCGGCAAGCTTTGGCATAATTCCCATTCCGGCCGCTAAGCCGAAACCCATTGCGGCTAGGATTTGTCGACGGTTGAGATAGACATCTTCTGGTGTTGCCATGTGTTCTGGCATTTCCCAGCTTGGTTTGTTTCTGATCAACATCGTTTCATACTCCTTTGCCTTTGCTTTTGCCTGTCATTCCCTTCCCATACCTATAGCCTGAGGCCATGAGGCATGATAGACAAACAAAAGTATAGAGCAAATTGCGGCCAAGATAAGACCGTAACACCCTATCCGTAATCACATTATCGTGATCTTAGGATAGTTTTTCGGTCGAAACCTTAATCCGGCGGCAAGCATCTTCAAGGGCCGCCGTTCCAGTAGCATAAGAAATCCGGAAATGTGGCTCAAGCCCAAAGGCTGCACCCTGCACTGCCGCAACACCGCCATCTTCCAGCAGCCAAGTCACATAATCGCTGTCATTCGCAATAACTTGACCATCAGGGCGCTTACGTCCGATCACTCCAGCAACCGACGGATACACATAAAAAGCTCCATCAGGATTAGGACAGCTAAGACCATCAATCGTGTTCAGGCTATCCACCACAAGTTGGCGCCGCTGATCAAAGGCTTTCAGATTGCTTACCATAAAATCCAAGGATCCGTTTAGCGCCGCCACCGCCGCGTGTTGGGCAATGGAGTTTGGGCTAGAAGTGGATTGTGATTGAATAGTTGCAATGGCCTTAATTAAAGGGGCAGGACCAGTCGCATAACCAATCCGCCATCCTGTCATGCAATACGCTTTTGAAACCCCGTTCATGGTCAGGACGCGATCTTGAAGATCAGGCGCAACCTCAACCAATGTGGCAAAGGTAAAATCGCCATAAACCAAGTGTTCATACATATCATCACAAAGCACATGCACATGCGGATGTTGGCGCAACACTTCTGCCAGTGCGGACAGATCACTTGCGCTATAGCCTGCCCCTGTTGGATTAGAAGGGCTATTAAGAATCAGCCATTTTGTTTTTGGTGTGATTGCTTCTGCCAGTTGCTCTGGCAATAACCGAAACCCAGCATTTTCAGGACAGGATACAAAAACAGGCTTACCCCCAGCAAGCATAACGATATCAGGATAAGACACCCAATATGGCGCTGGAATAATGACCTCATCACCATTTTCAACACTTGCCATGATGGCGTTGTACAGCACTTGTTTACCACCAGTGCCAACGGTGATGTTGGCGGTTGTCGTGGTGATGTTATTTTCTCGCTTAAACTTATCAACAATCGCAGCCTTAAGTTCGGGGATACCATCAACAGCGGTATATTTTGTCTTACCATCCGCAATCGCCTTACGTGCCGCATCTTTGACATGTTCAGGGGTATCAAAATCAGGTTCTCCAGCACCAAGCCCGATAATATCACGTCCTGCCGCTTTAAGTTCTGCGGCTTTGGTTGTCACAGCAATGGTTGGTGATGGTTTGATTGCATTCATGCGCGGGGCGAGAAGTCCCATAACGGCCTCCGATATCATAGGGTTATTGTTATGTGGTAAAAGTCTGATGCTTCTCTGGCAAGTAAAAACTTCATCCAGGTATTCACCATTGGGCATCAATGCTCTATATTGCGAAATATGGACGATAACAGCATCACTTCTGCGAAACCTCAGCCGCTTTTTGCCGATGAGCATGATCATCATGTCCCGCTGAGATTGGAAACCGATTATAAGCCAGCAGGGGATCAGCCTGCAGCTATTCGTGATCTGCTATCTGGCCTCAAAACGGCAGAACGGGATCAGGTGCTGTTGGGGGTTACAGGATCCGGGAAAACCTTTACCATGGCTCATGTCATTGCTGAAATGCAGCGCCCTTCGCTGATCCTCGCACCAAACAAAACCCTAGCCGCACAACTCTATGGTGAGATGCGGTCTTTGTTCCCTGATAACGCGGTTGAATATTTCGTTTCTTATTACGATTATTACCAACCTGAGGCCTATGTCCCAAGATCTGATACCTATATCGAAAAAGAAGCCACCATCAACGAACAGATTGACCGGATGCGCCACAGCGCGACCCGCGCCCTCCTTGAGCGGCGTGATGTGGTGATCGTAGCATCGGTATCGTGTATTTATGGCATTGGATCGGTGGAAACTTATTCCAGCATGGTTATACGTCTGTTTAAAGGGCAACGCATTGAACGCCAACAATTGTTGCGACAGTTGACCGAATTGCAATATTCACGGAATGATGTGGCGTTTCAACGCGGCTGTTTTCGGGTTCGGGGCGATGTGGTGGAAATCTTTCCTGCCCACCTTGAGGTCAGCGCATGGCGCATTTCCCTTTTCGGTGATGAGATTGAGGCTATTACCAGTTTTGACCCCCTCACAGGGCAGAAAGATGATGATCTGGATCAGGTGAGGATTTTTGCCAATTCGCATTATGTCACGCCTAAACCCACGCTTCAACAAGCGACTAAAAGTATTCGCGTGGAATTAAAAAGCCGGCTGCATGAACTGGAACATGCCGGGCGTTTACTTGAAGCCCAACGCCTAGAACAACGCACCAATTTTGATCTTGAGATGATTGAGGCCACGGGTGTTTGCAACGGTATTGAAAACTATTCTCGCTATCTTTCTGGACGCGGCCCGGGTGAGCCGCCACCGACTCTATTTGAATATCTGCCCGAAGATGCCTTATTATTCTTGGATGAAAGTCATGTTACCGTGCCACAAATTGGCGCGATGTATAAAGGTGACAGGGCACGCAAAACGACCTTGTCTGAATATGGATTTCGTCTGCCATCATGCCTTGATAACCGCCCCTTGAAATTTGAAGAATGGGATGCCTTTCGCCCCCAGACTATCTATGTTTCTGCGACGCCGGGGACTTGGGAAATGGAACAGACAGGCGGCGTGTTTGTTGAACAGATTGTCCGCCCCACAGGGCTTATTGATCCACAATGCATTATCCGCCCCACTGAACATCAGGTGGATGATGTGATTGCAGAATGCCGCGAGGCGGCAATAAAAAAACAGCGCGTGCTGATTACCACATTAACAAAGAAAATGGCCGAAGATTTGACGGAATACATGCATGAAGCAGGGGTAAAAGTCCGCTATATGCATTCGGATGTTGAAACACTAGAACGGATTGAAATTATCCGTGATTTGCGCTTGGGTGTTTTTGATGTGCTAATCGGGATCAATTTGTTGCGTGAAGGGCTTGATATTCCCGAATGTGCACTGGTTGCAATCCTTGATGCTGATAAAGAAGGCTATTTGCGTTCACGGACTTCTCTGGTTCAGACTATTGGTCGCGCCGCTAGGAATATTGACGGGCGGGTTATTCTCTATGCTGACACTATCACAGGAAGCATAGATTACGCGATTTCTGAAACCGAGCGCCGCCGCAATAAGCAAATGGATTACAACATCGCTAACAACATCACCCCAGAAACGGTCAATTCACAGATTAAGGATATTCTTAATTCGGTCCATGAACGTGCAGACCGCATTGAGGTGGATACAGATACCGGGCCAATGGTTGGCAAATCCTTGCGCGATACCATCGCTGAACTTGAACAAAAGATGCAAAATGCAGCGGCAAATTTAGAATTTGAAAGCGCTGCTCGTATCCGTGATGAAATTCGTCGACTTGAAGCATCCGAACTTGAAATCGGTAGCGGCCCAGCCCTCGCATTCCGTCGGCAGGAAAAACAACGGAGAAAACGCTAAAAAATCCATGCGTTACCTGTTTTTAGGTGCTTAAAACCTACCCAAAAGGCCTATCCTGCGTAAGGTTGTTAACAGCTTGATTTCTTGATCAGAAGTTTTTAGCAAAAATTGATTTGACGCGGAATTTGAAAAAATTTATACAACGCAAAAATCGTAAGTTACTGTTTTTATTAAACTTAAAATTATATGCCTAAATAATGGGCAAATCTATGATCTTGGCAGATTTTCCTGATTCTCGACTACACAAACTAAACTTATACACAAAGTTATCCACAGAATCCGTGGATGAGATTTCTTTTCTCGATTCGGTAGTGATATGATGACAGGAATATTAGCCTTTTGGTAACAATAACACTAGATTAACAGCATGACTGACCAAGACTCCACCACTGCTAGCGCTATGCCTATTTTGCCTCCGCCTCCTGATCTCAACCGCGGGATAAAGGTGATTAGCAACATGGCAAAACAACTAGACGCCAGTCCAGGCGTTTATCGGATGCTTGGGCATGATTCTCAGGTGCTTTATGTGGGAAAGGCCAAAGGCCTAAAGCATCGTGTCATCAGTTACACAAGGGCTAATGCCCTTAGCCATCGGTTAACCAGAATGGTGGCTGAAACACATAGCATGGAAATTATTTCCACACGCACCGAGGTTGAGGCGCTGTTACTGGAAAGCAACCTCATCAAAACCCTCAAGCCACGTTATAATATTTTGCTGCGTGATGATAAAAGCTTCCCCTACATTATGATCACGCGTGACCATGATTGGCCGCAACTGGCAAAACATCGCGGCACCCGTAAGCGCAAAGCATGGTGGTTTGGCCCCTTTGCCTCAGCCAGCGCGGTTAATCGCACCGTGACTGAATTAATGCGGGCGTTTTTGTTAAGAAATTGTACTGATGCGATGTTCTCAACCCGTTCAAGACCATGCCTGCAATATCAGATCAAGCGTTGCACCGCGCCTTGCACGAATAAGGTTAGCCCCAAAGATTATCAGGCTCAGGTTGATTTAGCGTTGCGGTTTCTTAATGGCGAATCGCGGGCAGTTCAAGAAGAGTTTGCAACTTATATGCATGATGCCGCTGATAAACTGGATTTTGAATCTGCAGCGTTATGGCGCAACCGAATTCGCGCCTTGACCCAGATACAAGCCCATCAAGATATCAATCTTCCGGGGGAATTAAACGCTGATATTATTGCGCTTCAGCAAAACGCTGGACGAAGCTGCGTTCAAGTGTTTTTCATGCGCAATGGTTCTAATTTTGGAAACCGTGCTTATTTTCCTCGCCATGATCAAGATGATACCGCAACAGAGATTATGGCAGCTTTCATAGGCCAGTTTTATGATGATAAACCGCCTCCTCCAGAATTGCTGGTCAATCAGGAATTGGAAAATGCGAATTTGCTCGCCGAAGCTCTTGGCAATAAAGCCGGGCGCAAAGTAAATATTTCTGTGCCTGCCCGTGGCCAAAGGCGAAAGATGATGGCGATGGCTGAACGCAACGCAAGTGAAGCACTTGCCCGTGAACTGACAACCAGCACCACCCAACGCAAGATGCTGGATGAGGTACAAGAGCTGTTTGATCTGGAGGATCGCCCCCAACGTATCGAAGTATATGACAACTCTCACATTCAAGGCAGTCACGCAGTTGGGGCCATGATTGTGGCAGGAGAAGAAGGGTTTCTTAAATCCCATTACCGCAAGTTTAATATGGAAGCCACTAAAGGTGGCATTGGCGGTGATGACTTTGCCATGATGCGCGAGATGCTTAGTCGCCGCTTTACCAGAGCTATGCGTGATGATCCTGAACGTCAAACCGGGCTTTGGCCGGATTTAGTTTTGCTTGATGGCGGCAAAGGGCAATTGTCATCCGTGGTTGAAGTGCTTGAAACCCTTGGTATAGAAAACGTCCCGCTTGTAGCCATTTCCAAAGGGCCAGACCGCAACGCCGGCAAGGAGGAGTTTCACCAACCGGGAAAAGACAGTTTCACTTTGCCGGAAAACACCCCCGTTTTACATTTCTTGCAACGCCTAAGAGATGAAGCCCACCGCTTTGCTATTGGGGCACATCGTGCCAGACGCAAAGCTGCCCAGACCAGCAACCCCCTTGATCCTGTTCCCGGTATTGGGGCAAAACGCAAAAAAGCCCTGCTCACTCATTTTGGATCAGCAAAAGCGGTGGCGCGAGCAGATATTCCCGATTTAATGAAAGTTAATGGCATTTCTAGGCAAGTCGCCGATATCATTTATCATTGGTTTCATGATAAAACCTAGGCATGATACTTTTTAAAGCGTGTGCCTTTTGACACTGCGGCAGGATAAAAAAACAGATTAAGATATGTTGGATATTTAGATATGAAGCATCTCCCTAACATCATTACCATTCTGCGCATTTTTACTAGTATTGCCGTACCCTTCATGATTATTGATGGACGGCTTGGGGTAAGAGGCGTGGCTTTCTGGCTCTTTACTTTTGCCGCTATCACAGACTGGCTAGATGGGTATTTGGCTCGGCGTTGGAATGTTCTAAGCGGCCTTGGGCGAATGCTGGATCCGATTGCTGATAAATTGCTGATCACGGGGTGTTTGTTATCTTTGGTGGCACTGGATCATAACCATCTGCCGATACTTTATCCGGCTCTTGCCATCCTGTTTCGTGAGATTTTTGTAGCTGGCCTCCGCGAATATCTTGGCATTATGGGTATTAGCCTGCCAGTAACCGGCATTGCCAAGATAAAAACCACTTTGCAGTTTATCGCTATCGGCATGGTTATGCTCTATCCCTTTTTTGATCACTGGGAACACGCCTTTATCGTGTGTATGGGGACATTTTATTTGGCGGCGGCGCTAACCCTTTATTCGGGTATTGATTATTTTATTAAGGCCCTTCGCTATGTCTGATCATAGAGGCCATCCTGATCCCTCTATGCCAGCCTTATCGCGTCATGGCCTAGTCATAGGTCTTGCTGGATTTTCAGGCTCAGGCAAAACCACATTAGCTGAAAAACTGATTGCTCACCTCACTGCTCGCGGTTTGAGAATAGCAACAATAAAACACGCACATCACGATTTTGATCCTGACACGCAAGGCAAAGACAGTTGGCGCCACCGTCAAGCTGGGGCAAGGCAGGTGCTGATTTCATCTTCGCGGAGGCGTGTGCATTTTACGGAAACCCCTGGCCCTGAAGATGACGAAGCGGATCTCAACACACTTTTGGGCGAACTTGCGCCGGCTGACCTGGTGCTAGTCGAAGGGTTCAAAAATGACCCTATCCCCAAAATTGAAATTCGCCGCCAAGGCATGGAACACCCCCCCCTATACGAAAGCCGGCCACATATTATTGCCATAGCAACAGACCATCCTTTGACAGATTGCCCCTTGCCTCAGCTTGACCTCAATGATCCGATGCTTATCACCAATTTTCTGCTTGGGATGATGCCATCATGACTAATCATACTGGCTTAACCTTGACAGAGGCTGAACAGCATCTGAAACAGATGATATCCCCATTAAAGAAAACGGAAATCCGGCCTCTTGCTGCGGCAACTGGTGCCATATTAGGTCAGAATCTGGTCTCACCAATTAATGTTCCCCCATCAGATACCGCCGCTGTTGATGGTTACGCCTTTTGTTATGCTGCTATGCTGGCAAGCCCCGACAGACGACTTCAGGTTAAGGGGCAGGCTTCTGCTGGGCATCCCCTAACCCATGCCTTTATCCCCGGAACAGCGATTTACATCACGACTGGCACGCCAATGCCGCAAGCTGAGCAAACGAACCATTCTCCTGATACCATTGCCATGCAAGAGCATTGTGAGCTGGTAACCGATGCTGGGGGCACTTGGGTTACCTTGCCGGACGCGTTAACAAAAGGCAGCAATTTTCGCCCTTGCGGGGAAAACATCCAACGTGATGAAGTTGCTTTGACAAAAGGCCAAAGGCTTGGGGCAGCAGAAATTGGACTGGCAGCAGCCATGGGATTTAGCCAGATTGAGGTTCAAAAACCTCTATCCGTGGGCTTGCTTTCCACCGGTGAAGAGGTTCATGACATTACACTCACCTCAGATCTCAAAACCGGGGGTATCTTTGATTCTAATCGCCCCATGCTGACAAGTTTGTTGAAAAGTGATTTTCATCATGTGCATGACGGCGGCATCATTGGCGATAAACTTGAAGCTGTAACCCATGCCATCCGCAACATGGCAGAAAAGGCCGACGCCATCATCCTATCCGGGGGAAGTTCTGGCGGAAGTGAAGACTTTGCCAGACAAGCCATCGAAGCTGCGGGAGGAAAGATTGCTTTTTCCGGCATTCATATTAAACCGGGGCGACCGTTTGCTGCCGGAATCCTCGCGTCAAAGCCTGTATTCTGCATCCCCGGAAATCCAGTGGCTGTGTTTGTTACTTATCGGTTGCTAGTTGCTGATGCGCTCATGCGCTTAGCTGGGGGAATACCGCGGCCACAGCTTCGTTTTCCAGTAATTTGTGGATTTTCAGCAAAACATAAATTAGGCCGTACTGATTTTGTTCGGGTGACTTTAAGCTATGAGAAAGGCACCCTGCCCGTCGCAACACCCAATGGCCGATTTGGGGCAGGTGTCTTAACTTCGCTAACTGGTGCAGATGGATTACTTGAAATCTCTGCCGATCATGGCCATGTTAATGAAGGCGATCAATGCCATTTTATTCCCTTTAGAGAAGCCCTATGAATATTCGTTATTTTGCATGGCTAAGAGAGCATACTGGTGTTTCAAGCGAAACTTTGACTTATGACCCTCGCTGGACATCTGTTGCGGATTTAGTTGCTGATTTAAAAACCAAAAGCGATGGCCACGCAAAGGCGCTGGCAGATATGACCCTCGTCAGGATTGCCATCAATTATGATTATGTTGACATTGATCATAAACTTTCGGATGGGGATGAGGTGGCGTTTTTCCCGCCTGTAACAGGGGGATAACCCATGACCGTTATCGTAACCGAAGACGATTTTGACCTGTCTGATCTTTACGCGAAATTAAGAACGCCTGATTTACCGCCCTCACCCGGGGCAGTAACCGTCTTTATCGGTTTGGTGCGTGAGATGAACAATGATCGCCCCATTACCTCTATGACGCTGGAACATTACCCCGGCATGACCGAAAAAAAGCTAGAAACCATCCGCGATCAGGCTATGCATCGGTGGCCTCTCACTGGGGTAATTATCGTTCACCGTGTAGGCAAACTTGGTCCCAATGATCAGATTGTGGCAGTTGGTGCAGCATCAGCGCATCGCCAAGCGTCTTTTGATGCGGCGAATTTCATTATGGATTTTCTTAAGACTGAAGCGCCATTCTGGAAATCTGAAAATACCTCTGATGGCGCTAACTGGGTCTCCGCTCGTGAGACTGATAATAAAGCAAAACGCCGCTGGTAGCCAAACAGCCAGCGGCGTTATATCAATCCCTCATCAGCATAAATTACCGCTGGCCACGCACCATCTTTGAATAATTTTCAACGATATCGCGGCAAGTTGATCCTGGGTTCATATGATGATCACCAATCTGTGACACAGGCGTGACTTCGGCCGCTGTACCCGTGAGGAAACATTCTCTCACCTGTGATAATTCTTCGGGTTTGATGTGACGTTCCACCACTTCATACCCCATATCTGTGACCATTTTAATGACTGACTTTCTGGTAATACCATTAAGAAAGCAATCCGCGGTAGGGGTATGAATTTTCCCATCTTCCATTAGGAAAAAGATATTTGCCCCAGTGGCTTCTGCGATATAGCCGCGGTAATCAAGCATCATCGCATCCTGAAACCCATTTCGTTCCGCGGCATGTTTAGACAACGTGCAAATCATATAAAGTCCAGCGGCTTTGGAGTGTACAGGTGCGCTTTCTGGGCTTGGACGATGCCATTTAGAAATATCAAGTGTTATGCCGCGCATTTTGGCGTCTAGGTCAAACATACTTGGCCATTCCCAGCAAGCAATTGCCACATGTATTTTTGTGTTTTGCGCAGACACCGCCATCATTTCACTGCCGCGCCATGCAAAAGGCCGAATATAAGCATCTTTCAGCCCTGCCATCTTGAGAAGCTGTTCTTTAGCTGCGATAATCTCATCATCGCTGTACGGCAAATCAAAATCCATGAGTTGGGCAGATTTCCGCAGGCGTTCGGTATGCAAGCGGCTTTCATAAATCTCACCACCATAAGCACGCTCACCCTCAAAAACTAAGCTAGCGTAGTGAAGACCATGCGAAAGCACGTGGGTTTTGGCATCGCGCCAATTTACCATTTCGCCATTGAACCAGATATGACCATCACGGTCATCAAAAGGGATAATTGTCATTTTGTTTCACTCATAAGATGTGTTGGTGCTTGATCTTCATCAGGAAAATCTTTAACCATGCGGTATAGTATGGGTAACAATGAAATTATGTCAACATGGCTGACGTAAAAACTCCACATCGCCCCCTCTTCCTTCGTGAAGAGGAATTGCGCTACAGCATTGAGCTTATGTTCTTTGCTTATCGTGACTTCACGGGTGAGGCTGATGCGATGCTAGAAAGCTGTGATCTTGGCCGCGCCCATCACCGGGTGATCTATTTTGTTGGTCGTCATCCAGGTATCAATGTCAGCGAATTGTTAGCGATCCTGAATATCACCAAGCAATCGCTCTCGCGTGTGCTTTCGCAACTGATCGAAGATGGTTATATTGAACAAGAGCAAGGCACCACAGATAAACGCCAACGCTTACTTTCCCTTACCTCCAAAGGTCGTGATCTTGAAAATGATGTCACTTTGATACAGCGTCAACGCTT
>Ga0255779_1002190_pt1 | contig 21052 bp, 17 predicted proteins | sample 011ome_21_FD_179977 | JGI IMG/M metagenome (GOLD analysis project Ga0255779, IMG submission 179977) | Coastal salt marsh microbial communities from the Groves Creek Marsh, Skidaway Island, Georgia - 011508AT metaG (version 2) | ecosystem: Environmental > Aquatic > Marine > Intertidal zone > Salt...
GCCCCAGTGGTGCTCCTTATTCACGGGCAGCCTGCATGGAGCTATTTGTACCGGTATATGATTCCGTTGTTAGTGGATCAGGGATGCCGGGTGGTGGCGCCGGATCTCATTGGCTTTGGCCGCTCCGATAAGCCTACTGAGCGGTCGGATTATACCTATGCTCGTCACGTTGCCTGGATGAGCGACTGGTTAAGCCAGTTAGGCCTCAGTGACATTACGGTGTTTTTTCAGGATTGGGGCAGTTTGATCGGGTTGCGTTTAGTCGCTGCGTTCCCAGAGCGCTTTAGTCATGTCGTCCTATCCAACGGCGGATTGCCCAACGGGGTTATCCCGGAAGAGTTTGCCGAGCCTTTAAAGGCTGCCTACGACAACCTGGAGGTGCCCAAATCGGATGAAATTGCGATGCGCTTTGAAGATAAATCCGGCATCCCTGGGTTTTTGTACTGGAGAAAGTTTGCTGCTGAAAACCCCGATATCGCCAAGCCTGGCACACACGTAATCTCGACTTTAGGCCGGGAAATGAGTCAAGGAGAGATGGACGCTTACAATGCTCCGTATCCTGACCTGTCCTATGCCGCAGGTGCTCGGCAGTTTCCGTCGCTAGTGCCCATTTTTCACGATGAGCCCGAAGTGCCGGAGAACAAGTTGGCGTGGAAAGTATTGGAGCAATTTGACAAGCCCTTTATGCTGGCTTTTGCAGATAACGACCCGGTAACAGCTGGATTTGATCAGGTTTTTGTGGAGCGCGTGCCGGGTTGTAGTGGAGTGGATCATCGTACGATTTCGGGTGCCAGTCACTTCGTCCAGCAAGATCAGCCCGAGCAGTGTGTAAAGGCTATTCTGGATGTCATGGCTCACGATGGTTGAGCTTGTAAAGAGTATATGAGGGATACCCCGGTGATTGATCACAGAAAGGAGAACGGCGTTCATGTGATAACGATGACCGCCGACGCGAGTACTATTTGTCCCAACTGGCAGCAGCGCATGTTGCAGCACCTCGATACGGTTGAAGCTGATTGCGATCAGGGTGCCGCGTTGGTGTTGGCCGGTGAGGGCAAGTTTTTTTGTAATGGCCTCAATTTGGACGTGGTGGCAACGTTGGACGCAGAGGCTATGGGCCTGTTTGCGCAGCGCAGCGGCGAAATCCATAAACGGTTTTTGCAATTGCCCTGTCCCACGGTCGCAGCAATTAATGGGCATGCTTTCGCCGCAGGCGCTTTTATGGCGATGTCTTGTGATTACAGACTGATGCGGCAGGATCGCGGTTGGTTCTGCGTTTCGGAGGTCGATGTTGGTGTGCCCATTCCCTCAAATATGATGGGTATTCTCCACGGCAAGTTATCGGCAAACACGGTGAGGGACGCGGTGCTGACGGGCAAGCGCTATACCGCCGATGAAGCACTAGAAGCTGGCATCGTTGATGGCAAAGCCGAAGAGGCAGAGCTTTTGGGTAATGCGATTTCTCTGGCGGAGGCCTTGGCTGGCAAGGAACCGGGCATCTTCAAAGCAATCAAGCAAACCTGGGTCGCGCCGATCAGTGCCGCGTTTAACGGCTGACATGGCGCTGCTGGCGGTCGTAGGTCGCGCATTGCTGTGGGTTGTGCTGGCATTGGCTCTACTGGCGCTGTTTATTTTTTGGCTGGCCTTTCTTTCCGCGCGTCCGCCCCTAACGATAGACCCGGTAACGCTATCTGGCGATGGCAGCTCGCTAGACTATTGTGAGCTGGCCGTTCTCGATGGCAGTGGAAAACGTGCCGAAGACATTCCCAAGGGCAATACGCCGGGCTGCGGCTACGATCATTTTCCTCTACCGATTCTCCGTGAATGCCGCGAGCCGCTTTCAGAGGGTGCTGATGACATCCGCGGTTTGTGGATTGGCGTCGAGGGGGGGCACGTCGGGCACGTCGAGCGGGTAGAACAGTGCGGCAGTCGGGTAGTGGTAACCAGTGCAGGGCTCATCCACGACTTTGGGCCTAACGCCACGGCGGGGATGAATACCAACGACACCGAGGGCTCGGTGCTTTTTCGCGCCGGTGACAGGGAATACTGCGCGCGCACGTCTGCCAGTATGATTTGGCAAGAGAAAGTCCTGAATTTTTATGTTTTTGGTTGGGGGCCGCTAGTGGTGAAGCGTTATCGTGAGGGGGACCAGCTCATATGGGAATACGCAGATGGGTCGACGACGCGCATGGACCGCTTATGTCAGCTACCCGACAACGAGAGAATACCCAGAAAGCGCGGACCCCGTTGGCAACTGTTTTAGTGGATTTGAAGCCGACCATGGCAGCTAGTGCCAATGAGCCACGGCACCAACGGCCGCGCTGAACAGTTTAAGCTCGCGTCTTAACTGGGAGATTGCGCGATGGAAAACACCGCTTTGTGGGTGAACCGAAATGACTTTCGACACACTCGGGTTGTGAGTAATGACCTCGCAGCGCTTCAGAGTGGGCAGATTGTTGTCGAGATCGAAAAATTTGCGCTTACAGCCAATAACGTCACTTACGCGGCGTCGGGAGATGTGTTCGGCTACTGGCAGTTTTATCCGACAGGTGAGGATCCCTGGGGTGCAGTGCCGGTTTGGGGTATTGCTCGGGTGGTTGCCAGTAGTGCGGACGAACTTGTTGTCGGTGAGCGCATCTACGGCTTCTTCCCCATGAGTCGCTATGCCATCTTGGAGCCTGGAAACGTGGTCCCCAGCGGGTTTCACGATGCAGCTTCACACCGTCAGGTCTTGCCCGGTCTCTACAATCACTATGCCCGGCTTTCGGGCGATTCGCCCGACGTGGCGGCGTTAGAGGATGCGCGCTGTTTGTACTTCCCCCTGTTTATCACAGGGTTCGTCATTGCCGATTTGCTAAGTGACAATGATTTCTACGCCGCCAAGCAAATTGTGGTCGGCTCGGCGTCATCAAAAACGGGTTTTGGTGCCGCCGCCTTCCTGCGACAGGCTGGTTTTCAAGGCGCGATCATTGGTCTTACTGCTGAGAGTAATTGCACGTTTTGCGAGGCCTTGGGTTTTTACGACAGGGTACTTCCTTATTCAGCGTCGGCGTCAGTCGATGTGCAACCCACCGTGTTTATCGATATGTCAGGGGATACTGATGTCCGATCAAGCCTCCACCATCGCTTGGGCGATGACCTGATCCGCAGCATTGTTGTGGGTGCTACGCATTGGGAAGACTTCGGCACTTCTACGGCACCTAATTCTCTGCCGGGTGTGGCCCCCGAAGTTTTTTTCGCGCCGGCACAAATCGAAAAACGGGATAATGAATGGGGTGCGGGGGTGATGATAAAACGGGGATACGACGCCAGCGCAGCGTTGGCTATGTCGCTGAGCGATGTCCTTGTTGTTGAAACTCATCAGGGCCCAGAGGACCTCAAAACACGTTGGGGACAGATGCTGGATAACCAAATCTCAGGCCAAACAGGTTTGATGATGTCATTGTCTGGTGAGACGTCGAGCGCAAGTTAGGAGCTAGTATGGAATTCGTTAACAAGCTGTATCCAGATCAAGATCAACTCGCCGGATTTCTTGATCCGGCGTCACAGGGTCCTATCGGCATGGTGAATTTGCTTCGCTTTAAGGACAAGGCGGAATACGATGACGGACGTGAAACGACCTTGTCGGGTAGAGAAGCCTATGATCTTTACGCGCAGGGGGTTACCAAGCTGCTAGCGGAGGTCGGCGGGTACCTGGGTTTCGTGGGCGACGTCGAGCGTTTAGTTGTCGGAGAAGTGGACGATCTTTGGGATGCTGTGGCGGTGGCCTACTACCCTTCGCGGAAAGCGATGATGGACATGATGCAGCTCGACGGCATGCAGGAGCTTGCGCAACACCGCGCCGCTGGCTTGCTGGGGCAGTTAAATCTTGAAACGGTGGGCATGACCGGCGATTGGATGGCAAAGAGCTGAAGACACAAGAGGTATTCCACGGGTTTCCGAGAGAGGTTGCGTCGCGCCGGTTGTCGGAGTCTTACAGATAAACGCTCGATACCCCGGGGTTTACTTCCACGGGGCGTTCCCGGTTGGATCCTTGAGAAGACGCCGCGCAACCGTCATACGATGGACTTCGTCGGGTCCGTCATAGATCCGAGCATAGCGCGCTTCCCGGTACATGAGTTCCAGTGGCGTGTCCTCGGTCACGCCCAGCGCACCGTGTACCTGAATCGCTCGATCGACCACGTTGTGAAGCATGCGCGCGCCCCAAAATTTGATCAGGGCAATTTCGACCCTGGCCTCGTCGCCCTGGTCGAGTCGTTGCGCGGCGTCTATTGTCATCAACCGCGCGGCCTGAATCTCAGCCGCTGACTCGGCGATATAGCGCTGAATTTCGCCTTTCTCTGCCAGTAAAGAACCGTGTGCATAGCGTTGGTTGGCATAGTCACACATGAGTTCAAAAGCGCGCTGTGCCTGCCCGAGCCAGCGCATGCAATGAAAAATACGGCCGGGACCCAAGCGTTTTTGCGCGATGAGAAACCCCTTGCCGCGCTCACCGAGCAAGTTTGTTACCGGGACCCGGACATCCTTGAATTCAAGTTCGCAGTGATTGCCGAGCGTGTCGCCCATGGTACGAACCACCCGCTTGATGTAATAGCCGGGCGTGTTCGTGGGGACGATGATGGCGGAGAATTTAGAATGACGCTGTTCATCCGGCTCGGTTTCACAAAAGACGGTGGTGAAAGCCGCTTTATTCGCGCCGGTGGTGAACCATTTGTGGCCATTGATCACCCACTCATCCCCTTCGAGAACTGCACGAGTTTGCATGAGTGTAGGGTCGGATCCCGCAACGTCTGGCTCCGTTAGACCAACCGACGGATAAATAGCGCCATCTACGAGCGGGTCAAGCCACTGTGCGCGCTGAGCTTCAGAGCCATAAAGATGAAGCATGATCGAATCTTGCATGGAGACAGAGCCCACAGCGAACATGCCGAAGTAGGATCGACCAATGATTTCGTTTAATAGGGCGAACTCCATAAGGGATAGCCCGCCACCACCGATCTCCGTGGGATGGCCTAAGGCCCAGAGGCCTTGGGATTTGGCTCGTGCCTTTAGAGAGGCCATGGCTTGCGGTGCGTCGGGACCTTCCTGATGTAAGACTGCCTCCTGTGGTACGACCTCGTTGTTGATGAAGTCTTGCATCTTAGCCCGGAGGATGCAGAGGTTCTCGGCGTTCTCGCTTGCTGTCATGGTGGGGTCGTCCTGAGTCCCGCGCCCGTTTCGACGAAGTAGTCGAATGCGGTGGTTACGTAACGGTGAGCGTACAGTGTAGGCGATTCATGCCTCGGATCCAGCGATCATAATCCGCCGACTTGCGCTGCATGTATTCGTGCACCTCGGGATGGGGCAGGATGAGAAATGATTCATTCTCCAGCCCCTCGACCACGCAAGCAGCAACCTGCTCCACTTCGAGCATGCCATCGGCGGCAGCGGCGGCTAACCCTTCAGCACCCAGCTGGTCATCGTTCAATGTTGTCATAGCGGTGCGAACTGCCTGAGGACAGAGCAGCGATACCTTGATGCCTTGATGGGCGTAGGTTAACGCTAGCCACTCGCCGAATCCAACCGCCGCGTGCTTGGTAACGCCGTAGGCGGCGCCGCCCACCTGATTCAGCAGTCCAGCGGCCGATGCTGTATTTAGGAAATAGCCGCCTCCTCGTGCGATCATACGAGGTACCAAATAGCGGGCAGCGTAGACGTGGGCCATGACATTGACTTCCCAGGAGGTCTGCCATTCTTCCGTCGTCGACTGTTCGCTGGGTGCTAGGGCAAGACCGGCATTGCTGCAAAATAGATCGATAGGCCCGAACTGATTTTCGGTATCGACTATCACGCGCTCGATGTCCTGTTCTTTAGAGACATCGGCGGCCATGGCTTCACAGCCGCAGGCGTCAGCAGTTTCTTTGGCATTATCCACGTTAATGTCTACGGCGATGACGGATTTTGCACCCTCGTGCATGAAACGGTTAGCTAATTCCCGACCGATTCCGCTACCGGCCCCTGTTACGACAATGACTTTATCGACGAGATCCAAATCCAAATCCTCGCGTTGTTGGGAGGGGCATCAGCCTAGCAAAAAAGCCGTGGTACGAGCCCGCTTTATTTTCTCTCGGGGGTCTTCCCCCCAAGCCAGAGCTGCAGTAACAGTCCGATGATGAGCAAAAAGAGACCCAGCAATAGCCGCAAGTCGCCGATATATAGGCTGGTTTCAATGGGGTAAGCCACGGTTTTATCCAGCGCAGCGATCTTGTAGTCGTGGGGTCCTCTGAAAGCCGGACTGCTGATGATTTCCAAGAGGGCACGCCTGCTTCGGTAGCGAAACAGTGCGGCGTCGCTCCAGGATTCGGCATGGCTTATCCCCATCACGTCGATAGCATCGTAGACCGCGGCGCCGACAATCACCGGATGGCAGGCGCGCTTCAACAACTCAGGAATCATGTGCTCCATATAGACCGCCATCAGGGCCGCAGCATTCGCATCAGCAGGCACGCCTGGCATGCTCGGGGGACTGTCGTTGGTATCGATGTTATTGACCATTAAAAACTGGCGGCCGGTGTCCTCCTGAAAGAAAGTGGTGATGTAGTCGATGTAGGCCTCATCGTCACCATTGGCTCGCATGGATTCTGCGAGCTGGGAAATTTCCTGTTCCGTTACGGGGCCACCAAAGTCGGTGTACCAATAGAAGAACAGCCCATAGAGGACCACGATGGGGAGCCAGATTCTTGATCGATGGGACATGGTGTACCTCAGAAGGATTAGGTGTGTGCTAGGGGTTTAAGTAATAGTCCAGGATGTTGCGGGATCCATAGGTTGCCTGCACATCCTTGTTTTCCATGGATGCAACTTTTTGTAGCTCGTCTCTCACGTGCAGCCGCGCCACGTTGAGTCGCTTCTGAGTACGCGCGGTCACGGGTCCAAGCCCGAAGTCAACCTCATAAAAGCGCTCGCCTGCGCTACTGCCTGCAATATTCGCAGTGGCAGCAGTGAAGTAGCTGTGCTGAAAGTAATCAAGTAGCGGTGAGAGTGTGGTGTCTAGTTGGTCATCGGGTAGCCAGTCGCCGCAGAGAGCGGGAGAATCCGAGAATAGCCGCTCCGTGTAGAGGGATAGCCAAGTACTGTGATGCCCCAGCCAACTGAGGGGCTCGGGATCAGTGAGGAAGTGGGCTTTGCAGGCTCCAGCCAGGGCGAAGTCGGCCAGACAGGGGCTGTCCCCCAGGAGAAAGCGCGCGGTTTGAAGGTGCTCCGCAAGGGCTGAGAGAAGGTTTTGAAAGTCCTGTTGCACCATACCAGCCTGGTCAGCACCCACACCGTTGACCTCGCAGGCTTGACGACCGAAGGACTCGCACATCATGGGGCCGATAGGCGCGAGTCGTTCCAGCTCCTCCTGTGTGAACGGCAGGTCGACCGAGCGATCAAGCATGATGTTGGCGCCAAAGCGCGGCCCCACCCAGTCGACGTTTTCCGGATAGCACCAGCGCGAGTGCACACAAAACCGCCCCAGCCAGTGATTGAAGGCATCCTCGAGAATAAAGCAGCTGGCTCGTTGTAGTGGTGTGTTGGGGACCACCGGATGATTACGGTGTCGCTCATTCAGGAATGGACCGATGGCGATGGTGTCATTGAGCAGCCATTTTTCGGGGGTTAGCAGCAGGGGGATGAAATGAGTGCCAGCCCGCGACTCCAGCTCTGCGCGTCGCTCCTCGGTTTTGTAGAGGTATTTCCATGAAAGACGTTGAGCTCGCAGTTGCGCTTCCAGCTTGCGGGTAAAAAAGCTCAATTCATTGCCAATGAGCTGGTAAGAACCTGTGTACATAACTGGGTTTCCTCAGGTGTATCCAGCGTGCTGTGAACGCCAACCATAAAGCAGGCCGCTAATGTCCCACACAACACGCCGATGCTGTCCTACTATGCACGTTGGTGGGTCGCGTGTAAATATTGACATTAACTATGCCAATACATATGTTGTGACTCTCGACGAAGGCTTACGGGAGCAAAATGCGGGTGGAAGAGGCAAACCGGATTCGACTGATTGGGGGAACAGGTTCTCCTTACACACAAAAAATGCTGGCGTTGCTTCGCTATCGCCGAATCCCTTACTCGATACTGTGGGATCAGGTCGAGCAGGCCTGTCAGGCAATAGGCGTTGAGCCCCCCAAGCCAGCCCTTATGCCGACGTTTCTGCTGGGCCCCAAAGGGAGCGAGCAGGCTGTTTGTGATTCCACGCCGATTATCCGCCGTCTTGAAGACGATTATCCGGGCCGGTCTGTGTTGCCTTTCGATCCCGCGCTCGCCTTAGTCGACTACCTGATTGAGGACTTTTCGGATGAGTGGTGCACCAAATACATGTTTCACTATCGGTGGCATCCCTCCGAGGACGCTGACAATGCGGGGACCCAGTTGCCGCTGGGGTTTGACGTCACCCTGTCAGATGACATCTTGGCCCAGTTCAAAGCCTATTTTTCAGAGAGACAAATAAGTCGTCTGTATGTCGTGGGCTCCAATGAGACGACAGCGCCCATCATTGATGCCAGCTACAGACGGTTTCTCAAGGCGATGGAAAGCCACCTGAAGTCCCAGCGGTATATGTTGGGCAATCGACCAGCGGCGGGAGACTTTGGTCTCTACGGGCAGCTCACTCAACTCGTGGGATTTGACCCGACCCCTAGAAAGCTTGCCTATGAACTCTCCCCTAGGGCGGTGGCCTGGGTAGACAAAGTCGCCGACCTGGGTGGTCTGGAGCCAAAGCCGGAGGATTGGGTGAGCCTCGAAGAGCAACCCGACAGCTTGCGCGAGATACTAGCTGAAATCGGGCGGGTCTATACCCCGGCGCAGCTGGCAAATGCCGCGGCGGTGGCTTCTGGCGAGAAGACCTGGCAGTGTCAAATAGATGGGGCTGAGTGGACCCAACCGACCTTTCCTTATCAGGCTAAATGCTTGCGTTACACCCGAGAAGCGTACCAGCTTCTATCGGCATCAGATCGAAGCCGAGTGGATCAGTTTTTAACAGGTACTGGTATCGAGCCGATGCTGGTGGAAGACAATTTCAATTAAAGGAAATCTGCGTGACAAGAGCAGCACCGATCAACAACAGAGTGACCGAGATTCTCGGTACTGACTACCCCATTATTCAGGCGCCCATGGGATGGATTGCCCGTGCGCAGCTGGCCTCTGCGGTAAGCAACGCCGGGGGCATGGGGATTATCGAAACCGCTTCGGGGGAGTTCGATATTATCGAGGCAGAAGTTCGGAAAATGCGCGACCTTACGGACAAGCCCTTTGGGATGAATATCGCGCTGTCCTACGTTAAGGGCTCAAACATTATTGACTTTGTTATCGAGCAGGGGATCAAGTTCGTGACTACCTCATCGGGGAGTCCGGCGGTATGCACGGAGGCACTGCAAGCGGCGGGGATCAAAGTCTTCCATGTCATACCAACACTGGATATGGCGCTCAAGGCTGTCGATTGCGGTGTCGATGGGCTGGTAGTGGAAGGTGGCGAGGGGGGGGGCTTCAAAAACCCGAGTCCCGTTTCCAGTATGGTGCTTCTGCCACTGGTGAGATCGAGGACCGACGTTCCGATCATTGCGGCGGGAGGGATGTGCGATGGGCTGTCGATGGCGGCTGCCTTCGCCATGGGTGCAGAGGGTGTTCAGATGGGTACCCGGATGCTGAGTAGCGCTGAGTCACCGGTCCACGACAATTGGAAAGCGGCGGTGGTCGATGCAGCCGAAACCGATACGGTGTTTTTAAATCAGCAGTCCAGACCGGCGCTACGGGCGCTGAGAACCAAGCGCACGACGGAGCTGCTGCCGCTGGGTGCTTTCAACGCCATGGAGCATTTTGCCGGTGTGCCCGAGCTATATTTTGGCGGTAACATGGAAGCGGCTATTCCGCTCTCAGGGCAGGTGGTAGGGCGTATAAATAGCGTAGAGCCGGTGGCAGATGTGATTCAAGGGACGGTATCAGGCTTCTATGAATCACTGGCGAAGCTACAGGAATATACCCCTTCCCCCTGATAGACCAGTAACTCCGTTTCTGGAGCGGCACCAAGATGGTTGGCTAAACGACACATTGTTAAAACACTAGGACCAAGGTATGGGTTTTGAGATCAGCGACAAGGTAAGGGCACTGAACGACCAGCTTATGGAGTTCATGAGTGAGCATATTTACCCTCGCGAGCACGATTGGCACGAGTGGTGTCTTGATCCGGATCATCTCTGGGAAGTTCCCCCTTGGTATGACGACCTGCGTAGCAAAGCGCGGGCGGCGGGATTGTGGAATTTATTTTTACCTGCAGAGTACGCACCCTGGAGTCCTGGGCTTACCAACGTGGAAATCGCTCCCTTATTCGAGACTATGAGCAAAGTGATCTGGGCGCAGGGGGTATTCAACTGTAATGCACCCGATCGCGGCAACATGGAGGTGTTGGCGAAGTACGGCACCCTCGAGCAGCAAAAGCAGTGGCTGGAGCCGTTATTGGCGGGTGAGATCAGAAGTGCCTATGCCATGACCGAGCCTCAAGTCGCTTCGTCAGATGCCACCAACATGGAGCTTGAGATCAAGCGGGATGGGGACGAGTATGTGCTCAATGGCCGCAAGTGGTGGACCACAGGCGCTGTCGGCCCCCGGTGCAAGATTATGTTGGTCATGGGTAAGTCCAATCCAGAAAATGATCGTCACCGACAGCATTCGACTATTCTGGTACCCAGAGACACGCGCGGCATAAGTCTGGTTCGCACCTTGCGGGTCTTTGACAATCTACACAGCCCTGGCGGAGAAGCTGAGCTGCTGTTTGACGATGTCAGGGTGCCTGTGTCCAATATGATCAAGGGTGAGGGCTGCGGCTTCGAAATAGCCCAAGGGCGGCTGGGTCCCGGGCGCTTCCAATATGCAATGGGCTTGGTCGGCGCAGCCCAACGCTGCCTGGAGCTAATGTGTGCGCGCGCGGAAGAGCGCGTTGCCTTTGGTGAGCCACTGATCAAGAAAACATCCGTTCAACATGAAATCGCTCGATGCCGCTGCGATATCGAGCAGGCACGACTCCTGACCCTGCAGGCTGCAGATGTCATGGATAAGGGCGGCCTGGCCGCGGCGAGAGCACACATCGCGATGGTGAAAATAGTGGCACCTAATATGGCGCAACAGGTGGCCGATCGCGCGATGCAGGTGTTTGGTGGCATGGGTGTGTCTCAGGACACCCTTATTCCCGATGTATTTACGCTGGCAAGATTTTCACGGATTGCCGACGGGCCCGATGAAGTTCACATGTCTCAGCTGGGTAAGCTAACGGCCAGAGAGCTTAATCAATGACCAGCGTGTTGAAGACGGGCGTGGTAGCACGCGTCGTCTCTGCGAGCTTGTTGTTCCTGGTCAGTCCGACAATGGTTGCGGCAGGTGATCTGGCTGGGATCTGGCAGCACGAGAGCGAACCTGTTTGGATACAGATTGAGGCGGATGAGACGGTGGGACGTGTCCAGCGAAACGATAACAAGCCGGAGGCGGTTGGCTTTGAAATGATCAGGAACCTTGCGCAAAGTGGGAACGATAACGCAACCTGGACGGGGCAGGTTTATGCGGCCAAATTGGGAGAGTTTAAGTCAGCCGAGATTGAACTGATCGACGAGGACGTGATGCGTTTTAAGGTCAAAGTAGGCTTCATGAGCAGAACCGTCGAATGGCAGCGTGTTGATGCGGTACCCGCCGACTAAAAGCCGGGTGTTACTCAAAAGAGTCGGATCGAACTGACCGGGAGAATAATAATGAGTCGTATTGTTGGTCGCGTGAAGGAAATTTTTCGGGTCTTGGGTGAGGCGCGTCACATCATGCCCGCCTTAAAATTCAAAATGCCCGATCACCAAGAGCAGATTTCGATTGTGTCTGTGTTCGAGGATGTTGTTGCTCAGCATCCAGATCGACTGATGCTGCTCTTCGAGGATCGCGAGTGGACCTACAAGGCCTTCAATGCCGACGTTAATCGCCTCGCCCACGCGCTCGCTGCAAACGGTGTCACCCGCGGAGATAGCGTCGCGCTATTTATGGAAAATCGCGCCGAGTTTGTACTGAGCATGCTCGCAGTCATGAAGCTGGGGGCCAGCTGTGCCCTGATCAATAATAGCCTCAGCGGCCGAGCCCTTGCGCATTGCGTCAAGGCTACGGACAGCAAGCATCTTATCTTTGGCGATGAGCGCAGGACAGTGGTTGATGACTGTCGTGAGGACATGGGTCTCCCGGCGTCTGGCACCTACTTCTGGTTTGAGGATAAAGTGGAGGCCGCCCCGCCTGGGTGGGCGATGAACGCGCGCGACTTGATGGTGGCACAGCCGGTCGAGAATCTACCGGTAACCCGTAAGATACAAGCGGGGGAGGTGGCGCTTTATATTTTCACGTCAGGCACGACTGGCTTGCCGAAAGCCGCCCTTTTGCTTCATCGAAAAGGTCTGGCGGCAAGCACGGTACTGGGCCGACTCGGGTTTCGTGTGGTGCCATCGGATCGACTCTATCTGTGCCTACCCATTTACCATGCGACTGGTCTCGGCCCCGGGTTGTTCGCTTTTCTTTTGTCGGGCGCCTCCGTTTATCTTCGCCGCAGTTTCTCTGCGTCCAATTTCTGGCCGGAAGTCCGGCAATATGAAACCAATAGCTTTATCTATGTAGGTGAGTTATGTCGTTACCTCACGCAGCAGCCTTCATGTGCAGAAGAATACGATAACCCTCTCGTCAAAATGCTGGGCAACGGCTTGCGTCCGGATATCTGGGATGAGTTTAAGAACCGGTTCGCTGTATCCCGTATCTGCGAAATCTACGGCAGTAGTGAAGGTAACGTGACCTTCGCCAATCTGTTCAACAAGGAAAAAACCATTGGCGCAACCTTTGCCAAAGTGACCTTGGTGGCCTATGACCTTGAGAGCGATCAAATTTTGCGCGATGAAAATGGGCTTTGCGTCGAGGCGGAAAGCGGACAGCCAGGCCTCTTGCTAGGCGAAATAACTAAAGACTACGCCTTCGATGGCTACACTAATAAAGAGGCGACCCGGCAAAAAATTGTTGAGGGGGTCTGTTCAAAAGGGGATCGCTGGTTCAACACAGGTGATTTGGTGAGGGAGATTGATGTTGGCTTTGCACTTGGGCTCAAGCATTATCAATTTGTAGATCGCACCGGAGACACCTTTCGCTGGCGCGCCGAGAATGTCTCAACCAATGAAGTAGCCGAAGTGCTAAATCAGCATCCTCAAATTGAGATGGCCAACGTGTACGGGGTCGAAATACCGGGGGTCGAAGGCAAGGCAGGCATGGCGGCGCTTGCCATCGATAAAAGCGCCTCCTTTGATCTCGATGGTTTCACCAATCTCGTTGATACGGCGCTACCTGCATATGCACGGCCTGTGTTTTTGAGGATCCAGCGTACTTTCGAGACCACAGGAACTTTTAAGCTGGTGAAAACCTCCCTGCGGGAAGAGGCATACCATCCAGAGCGCGTGGGTGATGATGTGATTTATGTGCGACCGGCCACGGGTGGTGGATATCGCGCATTGGACGCGGATCTTTATGAGCAGCTGCGGACTGGGATCGCGGGGTATTAATCCGTTTTTGTGTCGATCTCTACAATCAATTGAGTCAGCTGGCTTTGGTCTGAATGAGGTGTGTCATGAGAAATGCCATGAGGGGGCTACGTGAGTGGGTCCTGTGAAAAGTACGAGAGAGATTCAACTATCGCCATGTCAGGTAAGCGTTGCCGTTGGCCTCACCAGTGTTTAGCATGACCTTCCGCGAGCGGTATTCGGATGGTGACCTTGTGCGAGTGAAGAGAGCACGTCAATAAATGTCGGTTGATAACGAAGCAAAAGTCAGTGATGGGCGTCGCGCTCGCAGTGAGCGCAGTCAGGCGGCCATCATTGATGCCTGCTTATCGCTCATGAATGAGGGTATTTTGGTGCCAACGGCGCAACAGATTAGCGACCGTGCCGAGGTGGGGATCCGCTCCTTTTTTCGGCACTTCAATGACATGGATAGTTTGTTTAACCAAGTCGATAAAAAAATACGAGATGACTACGAATCTCTTTTTAGACCGGCGAGTTACGAGGGCGCTCTTGAGGATCGGATTGTTGGTATGGTCACCTTATTCAGTAATGGCTGGGAGAAGCTGACCAATATGATCCTGTCAACCAAAGCCATGCGCTGGCGATCTGCTGCCCTGCGAAAAAACTATGCGAGAAATCAGCGAGCACTCTCGGAGGAGGTTAGTCGCTGGTTGCCCGAGGCGGCTACATTACCCAAAAGTGATCGCGTTGCGTTAGATGCCGTGGCTTCTTTTGAATTTTGGGAACGCTTGCGGGAGCATCAGGGTCTCAGCAAGAAAGTCAGTAGGGAAGTAGTCATCTCCATGGTTAGCGGATTTTTTGGACGCTAGGCATTACCGATAGTCGGGGAAACGACGTCAATGTCAGAGCAATTTAAAGATCAGGGAGGTGTTGCCACCTCCAATCCGAGTCGCTTTATGCGCTGGGCTACCTCGAGGGTCATGTCTAGGCTGTTCACCGAACAAAGCATGGAAAAAAAGCGCAGGGCGGCTGAGGCGACCCGACAGCAGGAAGGTCGCTCGCATCGAGTTGAATATTTTCATCAGGTCGATGACGGTTATAGCCACTTAGCAGCCAGTCTGCTAAAGCACGTAGAAGCCCGTTATGACGTAGAGCTAAAGTGCCACTTGGTTGCGCCGCCCGCTGGTAGCAATGTGGCCGAACCAGATCTTCTCGCCCGCTTGTCGCGCTACGATACGCAGTTAATCGCCCCGGCTTATGGTCTTACTTTTCCAGAACACCCCGAGCCACCGAGCGAGATCTGCGTGGATCTGGCAACACGTATTTTGGCAGCGCAGTCTGAAGTGGATTTTATCAATCGTGTTGAATCAGTGAGTGCGGCGCTCTGGAGTGACGACGAAGCGAGACTACGTAACTTGGCTGAGGAGTATGGCGTACTCGATTCAGCTGAAGCTGAGAAAAATGTTGAGCAGGGCACCGCGCGGCGTAAAGAGCTCAAGCATTATTCCGGTGCGATGTTTTTTTATGAAGGAGAGTGGTACTGGGGGGTTGATCGCCTGCACCATCTTGAGTCGCGTCTTCGGGATCTTGGCCTCGATAAGAATCCGAGCGCCTCTCCTGTCGCGCCGCGTCCAGCGGTTGATTTGCAGGGCGTTAGAGATAATGGCGCTCTAACACTCGAGGTTTACGCCTCTTTGAGAAGCCCCTATACCGCGGTTATCTTTGATCGTGCTGTGGCGGTCGCGCGGGAAGCTGGCGTAAGCATTGATCTTAAGCCGGTGTTGCCGATGGTGATGAGGGGTGTGCCCGCTACCCGCGAGAAGGGGATGTATATCTTTATGGATGCCGCCCGGGAAGCGCGTTCACAGGGCCTTAAGTACAGTAAATTCTATGACCCCATTGGGGAGCCCGCACGTCGCTGTTATTCGCTGTTCCCTTGGGCCCATGCGATGGGTAAGGGCATTGAGCTGGTATCCAGCTTTCTCCACCACGCCTTTGTGCTGGGTATCAATACCAATACAACCTCAGGCTTGAGGCGGGTGGTCGAAGCCGCGGGACTCTCTTGGAAGGACGCCAAGGAGCATCTTGGCAGTACCGGATGGGAGCAAATACTCGAGACCAATCGCCAGCAGATGTATGCTTCGGGCCTGTGGGGGGTACCCAGCTTCCGACTTCTTAATGAAGAGGGCGTTGAGCTGCTCGCGGTGTGGGGGCAAGATCGGCTCTGGGTGGTCGCTCGCGAAATAGTGCGAGCGCTCGCTTCATCGAGCGCTGATTAGACTAAGGCCTATAAGTTTTACAGCATGTAAGTAAAACTCACCCGCGCATTACGAGGCGCGCCCACTGAGATGTTGTTGTCATTGTGAGCCGCAGGAAAGTACCCTTCGTCCAACAAGTTTTCCATATTGACCTGCAGCGACAGAGATGGAGAAACGTCGAAGTAAAGCGCAGCATCAACCCGGGTGAAATCAGACAGCTCGACTGTATTTGATAGGCTCGCATATTGCGCCGATTGGTGAATGAGTCCAAGACCTAATCGCCAGCGGGAGGCTAGCTGTAGGTCGCTCCACAAGGCGATCTTGTGTTCAGGCACCTGCGGCAATGCACGATTTGCAGGCTCGTCATTTAGGTAGCGCCCAAGCTCTTCACCATCGAGATAGGTATAACTTGCGGAAATCATGATCGTCGGTGCGACTAGGCCACTAATTTCTACTTCCAGACCTCGGGTTTCCGTTCCTGTAAGAACTGATCTCTCGGGATTAGTCGGATCCACCGCGGTGCCGTTCCCACGGGTAATTTCAAAGGCGGCAGCCGATAGGGTGGTGCCTGAACTGAGGGCCCATTTGAAGCCACCCTCGATATTCTCGAAGGATTCGGGTTCAAGTGCGGCGCTACTGGGTGTGAGCGTTAAAAATTGATCCCCGGATCTTGGCAGGAATGACTCGCTGTAATTCAGATAGACGCTTAAGGCGGACACCGGCTTCCAAATGATGCCGGCTCGGGGGGAGATTTCGGTGTCAGCACGGCTTAGCTGGTGTGGCCTGCCGTCGACGGCCGCGATGTCATCCCAGACAGCGATATCAAATTGATCGATACGGGCACCCACCACCGCGATCCAGTGATCTCCGATTTCAATTTCGTCCTGGACAAACACCGAGGCAAATTCGACCTGTGATTGGGTTGAACGCACGGGATCCGTCAGCGAGTACTCGGGGATGGCCAAGGGGTCGGAGAAGGCGAAGGTCACCTGGTCGTCGTTGCTGATCAGGAAGCGCGCATCATTCCGTGCATTCCTGGTGTCTTGTTTGCCATACTCGGCACCAGCCAGCAGCGTGTGTTGCAGACCAAAAGCTTGCAGGTCGCCTACGAGGTTTACCTGGAGAATACGGTTGCGCCGCTGCGTGGCGTCTCCATAGCCATCCAGAGTGACTAACTTGTCATTATCGCTGAAGGTAACAGGATAAAGGTTGGCGTATGCCTTATCGTAGTCTGCGTACTGGAAGGTGGTGTCGAGACTCCAAGCATCATTTAGTCTTCGCAGCCCCCGCAAGCGAACAATGTCTGCATCGAGCGTGTTGTTATTGAAATTGGGATCCCCAAAAAAGGTCTCGTCGTAACCGGCAAGCGGTGCGCCATTCAGCGAGGGTATACCTCGATCCACAACCCGATCATCTCTCAAGGTTTCCCAAGACGCACTAAGTTGTGTTTTGTCATCGGGAATCAAGGTGTAGCTGGGGTTAAGCGCCCATCGATCACCATCCTTGTAGTCGCGGTGGTTATCGATAGTTTCAATCATGGCATTTAGGCGGAGCGCCTGACGGGAACTGATCGCCCAGTTACCGTCGATGCTTGCCGATGAGGCGCCAAATGAGTCAATACCGCCTCTCAGCTGGGAAAATGAGGATTCCACATCGGCACTTTTTGTTACGCGGTTGACCACGCCACCGCCACCGCCGCGGCCAAAGAGTAGGGCATTCGCCCCTCGGAGAATCTCCACCCGCTCCAGATTGTATAAAGGTCTGAAGTACTGCACGTCATCGCGCAGGCCGTCGACAAAAAAGTCGGCGGTGGTGTTCTGCCCCCGCAGGGTTATCTGATCACGATGGTCCTCGCCTTGGCCCAAGCTCACACCGGGACTGTATTGCAGAACCTCCGTGAGTGCGGTCATCGCCTGGTCGTTGAATTGCGCCGCGTCATAGACAGAGATTGATTGGGGGGTATCCAGGAGAAGTGTTGGGGTTTTGGTTCCCGCGGCAGCCTTCTGGCCGAAATATGCACCCCGGACGACTACATGCTCCATCAGCGTGCTGTCGGCTGTCTCTGCAACAGTAGCCGAGGCCTGTATTGCAGCCAGCATCATCAGAAAGCCTGTCGCGCTGCTCTTGGGTCTCATCGTCTTCTCACGAATGCCTTGGAGCACCTCTGTGGGCCAGTGAAATAGCGGGCTCTGTGAGGTTTTCCCAGCACTCCACGTTATTGGGAGGGCTAGTGTAGCGAGCTAAGCCTGAAAGTAAAGGTAAATGATAATGATTCGTATTAAATATTACCAAACCCCGGAGTTGGGCGTGTCAGGCAGATTTAGGGTGGGGATCGCCTAACAGCCGGCATAAGCCCCTCTTCCATTGCCCCATTGGAGTCAGGAAGCCGCCCCCAGCCAGGCAAAGGGTGGGGGTAAGGTGATAGGCAAATTAAGGCGAATAAGACGTTGGGAACTAAGGCTTGCCCGTTTCGTAGAGACGAGTGACTAGATCGGCGATGAGTGACAGGCCCTTTTCAACGACGGCTTCATCCCCCGCGTAGTTCACCCGAATGCACTCGTGCTGGTGGCGCCATCCTTCATGCAGCTCGGGATAAAAATGATGCCCCGCGAGGACATATACGCCATCGGCTATCAGCTGCTGGTACAGCACCTCGCTCGTCACGGGTAAGTCTTTGAACCAGAGCCAGATGAATAATGCCCCCTCGGGCTTGTGCACGCGAACCGGCAGATGCGCCATGGCGTCATTGACCACATCGAGCGCATGACGAAGCCGCTTCTCGTAGTAAGGCCGGATGATCTCATCGCAAAGTGCGGTGAGCTTGCGGGAGTGAAGTAGGGGAGTGATAAGTTCTGGCCCGACCCGACTGGGCGCCAAATTATTGATCGCATTGGTATTACGGATAAGTTGAATCACCTCGGGTGTGGCGACCACAATCCCAGTGCGTACACCCGGCAAACCGAGCTTGGACAGACTCAGCAGCAGGATCGTATTTTCATCCCAGAAAGGGGTCGCTTCTGTATAAATCATTCCTGGGAAGGGCAGGCCGTAGGCGCCATCCACAATCAGTGGCACTCCCGCGTCGTGGCAGGCCGTTCTCAATTGCGCCATTTCGACGTCGGTAATGACATTGCCGGTTGGGTTGGTGGGCCGCGATACACAGACCGCGCCATGATTGCTGGTTAAGTCCAGGTGATCGATGTCGAGTCGGTATTTAAATTGTCGGTCTGGCAGTAACTCGATGTCCGCCCGCCGTCCCTCAAAAATAGGTGTCTCGGCGAGACCTACGTCGAAATAGCCAACATACTCTGGGGTTAATGGCAGCAGGACCTGTTTATGGCTGCCATCGTCGAAGTCGCCGGCAAAGCTATTGAAAAGAATACCGAAACTACTTTGACTGCCATTAGTGAGTGCGATGTTGTCCACACTCAGCGGCCAGCCAAATTGATCCCTGAGTAAGTCGGCGAGGGCCTCCCGAAACGCCACGTTGCCGCCCGGGGCATCGTACTCGCCGACCATGCGCCCAAATCGAGTGGCGTCAGTGATGAGATCAGTCATCGCCTGCCGAAGAAGATTCTCAACGGCGGGGACGTGGGCGGGGTTACCCCCTCCCAGCTGAAAGATCGGGCCCGGCGCTGTGGTGGCCTTGCCCAGATCTTCCATCAGTTGAACGGTGCCCGTGCTCTGTCGATACCGGTTGGCGAAGGATGAGAATTGCATGTGTCAAAGCCACAGGGTGACAGGGTAAGCTTGGCAGTTAACCCGAGTGGCTCAGACACTACAATGCAAGAAATACCATCTAACACCCCGGTCCTTGTGGGCGCTGCACAATTCACCGACCGGATCGCCGATGCGCACTATGAGCAGTTGTCGCCCGTCGCGATCACAGCCAGAGCCGCCAGCCTCGCGCTCGCCGATGTCGGTGTTGCCAATCTTGAGTATCGGATTGATCTGCTCATGACCACGCGCACGTTTGAGGACTCGGCACCGGTACTGGCTTTTCCGTTTGGTCGATCAAACAATTTTCCGCGTTCTGTTTGTCAGCGGCTGAACATTGACCCGCCACATGCTGTATGGGCAACAAGTGGCGGTGACACTCCACAAAAGATGGTGACTGAAGCCTGCGATCGTATTGCAGCCGGAGAGGTATCGGTAGCGTTACTTTGCGGCGGTGAAGCCCTATCTACTGGACGCCACCTAGTGAAGAATGAACAAATGGTCGACTGGTCGGAGGAAATTGATGCGCCCGTTGACGATCGCGGCGCCACTATCGATTTTCTCACGCATGATGAATTGGCGAATGGCCTGATCACGCCGCCTCTATTTCATGGAGTCATGGAAAATGCACGACGCAAGGCTGCGGGCGCAAGCGTTCATGATTGGCAACGCGAGATGGCGACACTCTTTGCGCCCTTAAGTCAGGTGGCTGCGGGTAATCCTTATGCGGCACAGCATGAGCGCGGTTTTTCTGTTGAGGATCTGATCACCATAGGTGAGGGAAATCGACGGGTTGTGGACCCCTATCCCCAGCGACTCATTGCCCGTGATCAGGTCAACCAGAGTGCAGCGCTGGTTATTGTGGCGAGTTCAGTCGCCGATGACCTGGGTATTCCGGCGGAGCAACGGGTTTATTTGTATGCGCAAGCCGCTGCCGGGGAGCAGCCGGTGACGCTTAGGCCCGATATGGGTGAGGCTCCTTCCGCAGGCCTGGCTCTGCGAACGGCGCTGGAGCGCGCTGAAATGTCAGCGGCGGATATCGATCTGTTCGATTTTTACAGCTGCTTTCCTATTGCGGTGAGTAATGCAATCGCTGGGCTCGGCATCGACCCCGCTGATCCCAGAGGACTCACCTTGACTGGCGGACTTCCGTATTTTGGCGGGCCGGGCAATAGCTATTCGATGCACGCGATCGCAGAAGCGGTTGTCCGCTTACGATCGGGTCACGGGGAGTCGGCGCTGATTGCGGCTAATGGCGGATTTTTAACCAAGTACGCGGTAGGCATATACGGACGGACGCCTAAACCTTATCGCGCTTTCAGTAATGAGGTGCTTGATCAACAGATGAGAGCGCTTGGGTCCCGCGAGATTGAGAGCAAGCCCGCGGGTGAGGCCGCGATCGAAAGCTACACCCTGTCTTTTGATCGCGGAGGTGCGCCTAAGATAGCGACAGTTGTGGCGACCCTGATGCATTCCGGTGCACGATGTTTGGCGCGCTCCGCCGACGGGGACCAAAAGACCCTGAGGCAAGTTGTCGCATCC
>Ga0255779_1002195_pt1 | contig 20998 bp, 11 predicted proteins | sample 011ome_21_FD_179977 | JGI IMG/M metagenome (GOLD analysis project Ga0255779, IMG submission 179977) | Coastal salt marsh microbial communities from the Groves Creek Marsh, Skidaway Island, Georgia - 011508AT metaG (version 2) | ecosystem: Environmental > Aquatic > Marine > Intertidal zone > Salt...
TGGCGCGTACATTTTTTAAAGAATCTCTTTCTCTCAAAAACTCCTTAGAACACTCGCGCAAAAAACGAAACACCGAAAAATGTCATCGACGACGATGCCTCCACTCTCACCTTCTTTTTCCCCATCCATCGTTCGTCTGTTCCTGGCGGGCGATTTCATGCCGGGCAGAGGCGTCGACGCCGTCATGCCTTCGCCGTGTCCTCGAGAAATCCGCGAGGGTTATTGCAAAAACGCTCTCGATTACGCGTATCTCGCGGAAAAAAATACACGAAGAAGTTTTTCGATTGGTAAAGTGACCGCGCGAGATCTCCTCGGAGAAGTCTCTCGCGTCATCGACAGATACGAACCTCACGCGAGAATAGTAAACTTGGAAACGAGTGTGACGAAAAAGTCGACTTTTTATCCTCGCAAAAGTATAAACTACCGCGCGTCCGAGGAGAACGTTTTCGCTCTGTTTGAGGTTGTCCAACCCGATGTGGTTTCGCTGGCGAACAACCACGCGATGGATTTTTCCAGGGAAGGATTGGAAGATACGTTGAAGTTCTTCGACAAGAATAACGTGAAACGCATCGGCGCCGGAAGGAACGTTGCAAATGCGATGAAACCGGCGGTTTTGGAGAACGTGTACCCGCGCGGTTTCGCCCCGGCGAGAAACGACAAAGGATGCGCATCGGTTGCGGCGTATGGGTTGTGTTTCGAAGATAGCGGCGTGCCGACCGATTGGAAGGCGACGGAACGATCGATGGGCGTGTTCTTGGCGGCGGAAGGGGACAAAGTTCCAGAGCGTTTGTTAAATGGGATCACAGAGATGAAGAAGAAAACATCCTCGTCGAACGAAGCGATTGTTGTTGTGTCCGTACACTTCGGTTCAAATTGGGGATACGAGATACCGAGGACGCACGTGACGGCGGCGAAGGCGCTTGTAGATGCCGGCGCAGATATCATTTACGGTCACAGTTCACATCATGCGAAAACGGCGATGTTGTACAAGAAAAAGTTGATTTTGTTTGGATGCGGAGAGTTCTTTAACGATTACGAGGGGATTTCATCGCACCCCGGGTTTCCGGAAACCTCGTATCTAGGGCATTTGCGTTTGCTTTATTTTGTCGACATTGACGCAAAAACTCACGATTTTAAGAAACTAGAAATTGTTTTGATGCGACAAAAGATGTTCGCACTGACGACGTTGGAGAATCCAAGAGAAGAAGCCGAACAGTTCTTGGCGAGATTGAGGCAACAGTACGCTTTTGGACATCTGAAACTTCAGTTGAAAGGGGACGGGGCCACCTTGATTGCGTGGCCTGATGATGCGGTGAGATTGCAACGACAACGCTCCGACGATTTGGAGGAGCTTTGAAGAAGGACAAAGAAAGAGTAGTACCAGTAGTTTATGCAGGAGTGTAAACACACGCCAAAAATACAACTTTAAATCTAAGTTCTACGCGTCCCTTTAGACAATCGCGTTCGAGGTGACGCTCTGGTTGGCGATGGTGCCGTGATGTTAACTCCTGCGGGACCAGCACTCGTGTTTGTATTTGCTGCGAGCGGCGACAGACTCGGCAACGGCGGTAAATCTGATTTCTTGATCGGTGGAGGGGGTATCGCAGCTTCCGATCGGACGAAAAGTTTCGGTCGACGCGCAAACGAAACATTGTTCGCGCCAACGTCCGCTACTTGCATCATATTCGCGTCTTCTCCCGCTTGGTCGACGTTGCTCTTACTACTTTGACGCCGACCGGGCCCGCCAACATCGAAAGGCGATCGGGCTAATCGATGCGTTTGGGACGCGCGCAATGCATCGCGAGGGAACTCGTCTCCAGATGCCGGTGATGTCGTTAATGGTCTCAAGAATGGGCTCGGCTGTACTCCAGAGTCTCCAGCTGCTCTCAACACAAAGTCTGGAGCCGAAGATGCCACCGCAGAAACGGCTTCTAATATCGTCACGTCCGCGCTTAATTTATCTTCCGTTTTCATCCTCTCCATCTCTCGGCCTAACTTTTCATCGACTTTCACCGACCCGGTACCTAAATTGTCCGTCGACATTTGTTGCACGACCACCGGTAAATCTTTCGCTCGCTCCTCTAACATTTCAATCGTTTCTTTCTTCGCTTTTCCCCACGCGATTGCGCCGCCTCGCCTTTCTAAATCGAGAATTCTCGCGTAAGCTTCCACCGCTTCTGCCGTGCGGCCTCGCTGTAAAAAGTATAGAATCGTGTGCTCTGCGCTGACATCATCGCGTATTTTGTTCTCCCAAAGCCAAGAGAGAAAAGCGCGTTCCATGGATCCATTCAGTGCGGTGTTCTGCAACGGCATGGCGATGATTTGATCGAGTTGTCGAACGTCCGCGCAGTACTCGGCAATTTTCATGGTTAATATGTTTGCCAATTGTTCGATGACAATCAACTCTTCTTTCTCTTCTTCTTCGTCGCCTTTCGTAGCGGCCATAGATCTCACTGCTAAACTCAATTGCTCTTTCGCGCATAAAAACGCCTCCGCGACTAATCCTAATTCAATTCGTACTTCTACGTCTAATGTCGCCTTCTCGACACTTTCAAACGTGAAATCGTTTCGATCTCTCGCTCTCAGCGTTCGCAAAGCCGCCGCAGTTTCGCCTCGCAAGTGCACGACTTTAACGAACTGTAACGGTAAAAAGCGTCCAGATAACGTCGCACAATTCGGCAAGGCTTCGCTCGTGATGATATCCTTCAAAGGTTCACTGGCAAACGTCCAAGACTCGTCGAGTAAAGACGCAAGACGGATTTCAGAGTACGTTTTGGAACCGATTCGGGCGTTGCGAGCGTACCGCGCCGGTGCTTCTTTCCATGGTAATCCCGCGTCTAGGATGTAGTATAGAAACAAAGACTTCTTTACGACTTGCGCAACTTCCTCATCCTCTGATGATCCTCCTCTCCCGCCCCAGATGGCATTCAACGCGTCCGGAACGGATTTGAAAGGATACGACGCGACATCTGCGTTACCGCTCTTCTCTTTCAGATACCGCAACAAAACGTCCACGAACAAGCAACACTCGTCGCCATCGTCGCCACGACTCATATCGTCATACCCAAATGCAGTCTTTGCGTTCGCACGCCTCTCTTTCACTTCGTTGGACCACTTCGCGACGCCGGAAAACTTGTTCCCTAAGTGCCCGCTTTTCAACAACCCTTCCTCGACCGCCCACATCGTCGCCTCCGCTTTGTTCGCTAAATCGATAGACTCGTCTCGCAAAGCGTTCAACTTTTCAATCATTATATTATCACTATTGTTGTCGATATTGTGGCTGCTGCTGCTACTGCTGCTGTTATGGCGTCTGCTTCCGACGTCCTCGGCGCCGAGCGTCTCGAAAACCCTCCGCGCGCATTGAAACGTCACCATCGCCCTCGCCAACGCACCTTCTTCTTCTTTTTCTTCTTCTTCTGTCTTACTGTTGCTGCTGCTGCTACTATTCTTTCTCTTCACGGCTTCCATCATCGACTCTTTCTCCTCTTCCATTAAATCGACCATAAATTGAAAGATGTTCTCCCCATCTCGCAGCCGCGCTTCCACGGCGTCTGCCGAAACGCAATTCGCATCGTTCGAAATTTCATCGATGAAGTGCACGATAACGGACGTTAATCCGATTTGCACGCACACTAAGAACACTTCGTTCAATCTGTCCGTATCGTTCATGTTTTCGACGTCGTCGCCATCTCCGCCTTTTCTATTCTTCTTCTTCTTTCTTCTCTTCACGAGCACATCCGGAAACGCGCTCGCGACCGTTTGGTGCACGATTCGCAGAAACGAAACGTCGATGAAATCGCTCGACTTTGCGGATTGAAGGAGCTCGTAGCACTTGACTTGGTCCTCGGTAAGGAACGACATCGAATCGGTTCTTCTCTTTCTTTCTCTGTCTTTGTCGTAGTTGTTGTTTCGCGCGCGCGCGTCTCTGGTGGTTCTTGTCCTCGGAGAGTTTTTTATAAGAGACGTCTTTCTTGCGCTTTTTGAATGAAGAAAAAGCGATGAATCCGCGATTACTCGCTCTCTGGTTCTCAGTCTCTCTCCGAGCAGAATCTCGCGCGTTGTTCTGCGCATGCGCGCGGTAAGTGTATTTTACGTGTGCTTTTTCTTTTTTTCTCATCGTTCACTATGGTATATGTATTACATAACTCTTTCTCTCTCTCGCTCGTTCTTCGCAATCTCTCTCTCTCTCTCTCTCTCCTCGTACATTTTACTTTTTCTTGTACTGCATCATCAAATCTTTGACTTTCTGTCCTCTGACGACCAAGTTGTCTACGATATCGTTCTTCTTGGCGTGATCGTCTAACATTTTCTTGATTCTGCGGTGTTCGTCCGTTTCTGGCGGGATTTGTTTTCGGATGTGTTCTCTGTGTCTCTCGGTCGGTCTGAGTTGCACGCCGAGCATGTGTTCGGATTCCTTGATGCGGCCGGTGCGCGAGTCGATTTCGTGCTTGTCGTCTGGACGTTGCCATTTGGTTTCGTCCGTGTATCGGTGTTCCGGGTGAGCGTAGATGGTCGCGTCGGCTTCGTTAGTTTCAGAATCGAAGTAGGATTCGGACACTCGATGGCCGTGCCCGCGCGGGTGGTCATCGTCCGGATGGTCCGGGACGAACATATCCGGATCGATCGGGTACTTCAGTAACGCCAACGTCCTGTTCGCGATTCGCGTTTGGACGTCCACCAACGGCGAGTTGACTCGGTAATCGAAATCTTTCTCGTGTCTGGAAAAATGCGACGCTTTCGAACGCAAGTATTGAAAGGTGGAAATTTTGTTCGCAATATCCGCCGGTAACTTTAATAACTGAATCAATTTATTCAGCGGTCGCACTCTCAACATGTGCGCGGGCTTTGGGATTCCATCGCTTCCGACTAACTTCCAGTGTTCGTTTCTCGGTTGAACCAAATCTTCGCTCTTCAAAATAATCGCGTGGTTGCGATACGGTCCGAGCGCGAACGCAGCCACCTCAAAATTCACCGCCGTCCAATGCGCGGTTGTTCTCAACAAGTCAATAACGTCCTCTTTCTTCACACCTTGCATTTGCGCGTGCGATTTTAAATGTTCCCACTCTCTCTCAAACTTGTTCGTCAACTTTTCCCATCTCGCCTCGCCGAAATATTTCCGTTGCAATCGCCTCTCCTTTTCGTGCAACCCGCCGATGGGAAACGTCCTCGGATCTCTCACCAAGTGCACGTACGTCGCTTTTCTCATGTACGTATCCGCAAACAACGGCAACAAATACTGCGCGTACGGGTCTTTCCAACCCCACCTCGGCGTATCTGCCTTCGACACGTACGTCTCGGTTTGATCCGGGTGCACCCACTTCTCCTGCCTCGCAAACATCCTACACAAGTGGTCCGCCACGTCGTATTGCAACTGATACGGCATGTCGTTCGGATCGTACAGAGGTCTTCCCGCCCACTCCATGATGTCCAAAACCATCGTATCCACGCCAGATTCAATCTCTGCCAACGAGTTTCCCTCGTAGTCCACCGGTCCAAACTGCACGGCGTTCGCTTCGATTAAAAATTTCTCCAGCGAGTGTCCGACGCCGCCTCCGTCCCCGCCTATGATGACTGGATTCGACGGAATTTGCGTGCAATTCCACTCGTCGTGTTGCACGAAATGGTTCATCCACGTTCGTTTCCTCGGTTCTGGTTGTTGCTCCATCGGTGGTTGCTGTTGCTGTTGCTGCTGCTTATCATTATTTCCGTTCCTCGAAGACGGTAAACTTCGTCTCGGACGCGACCCGCTCCCTCGTCTCGACGACGGAGCCGCTGCCACCGGAGCGGCCATCCAATTCACCAACAACAGCGCGTTGAACAACAAAAAAGCGAGCAAAGACGAAAGCGGAGGGGGATTTTTTAGCGAAAATAAAGTGGACGCGCCGCGGGCGATCACGACCGACTTCTTCTTCGTTCCTTCTTTCATTCCTTTTTTTTGTATAAAGCGTTCTTCTCGTTTCCGCGAACGTCCGTTCGTTCTCTCTCTTTCTCTCTATCGTATCGTCTCTCTCTTCTATGAAGATTGATTGGTGTTGCAATCGAAACTCAAAACGAGGTTATTTAGGGTTTCAGATTTCAGATTGATTTCAGATTTTACACTTTTGTGTTTTTGGAACTTAATAAGCTGCACACCAACAAACTCTGAATTGATGTTACGCGCTGGTCGTCGTCTCCCCTTCCTCCTCCTCCTCCCGTTCTTACTCCTCTCGATACTAATTTCCTTCGTTTCTTCTTCTTCTTCTGCGGAGCGTAACGACTCAGGTGATGGTGAAGAAGTGAGAGGAGATTCTGATAATGATAAGCGACGCGTTTCGTTGGAAACGCGATTGGAATTCGCCGAAGAAGCGGAACGAGAAATCGAATCCGAAATCATCGTCGACGACGAGAACGACGAGAGTAACGATAGTAACGATGACATTTCCCTCCTGTACCGACAAATAACCGAAGATTTAAAACCGTTCTCTCCGAATAAAGTCACCAGAGAGATGAGCAAGCGCGCGTCCATCAAGTACGGGACGGAAAACCATCGCGCGTTTGCATTCGCGTGGGTCAACGACGAGTTGTATCTCACCACGCGAAGACCGTCGCAGGAGTTTAACGGTCACCACATCAAGCTGTTTTACGAGTATTTCTACGACTTTTGCGAGGTTTTCGGAAAGACGAAAGTGGAAGAACAAGAAGGAATCGAGGATGGTACGAATGGTGCTTCTAAGATACCGCCGATGGAAATGGCGTTGTCGTCGTTCGATTACAACCCGCCGGACGAGGAACGGCTTCCGGTGCTTTGCTTTTGCCGGGATAAAGAGTTTCCGGAGGAAACCGGGTGCATTTTACACCCTGGATTTGGGTTTCGGCACAACAGAATAGATGCGAACGTGTACGCGAAGAGAGAAGAGTTCGACAGAGAGTTCCCGTGGTCGGAAAAAGACGACAAACTCGTCGGGCGGTTTCACATGTACCCGAGGTTGGGTAGACACGCCGAGGTCAGAGCGAGGAGAAATTTCGTCGATTGGGCCGAAAATCGAACGTCTCTCGAGGATGGTTTCTTAGACGTGAAGATGTTCAACAAAATCTCTCTTCGAGAACACATGAAACATAAGTATATCCTTCACTTGGACGGTCAGGGCCACTCGTTCCAGTTCGAGGAAAAGCTCGGTTTGAACTCCGTCCTCGTCAGCGAGAAGAAGTTGTTCCAGACGTATTTCAGTCAATTTTTAAAGCCGAAGACGCATTACTTGGAGTTTTGGGAGGACGATTCGAAACCAGAAGACATCTTAGAAGTTTTACACCACGCGCGAACGCACGACGAAGAGATGCAACGAGTCGCAAAGAATGGTCAAAGGTTCGCCCAGAAATACTTCACGAAAAGAGCTCGATTGCAATACTACCGAGAGTTGTTTCGAAGGTACGCGAAAGAGGCGATGGCGTACGAAGTCGACGAGAAGCCGGAAAACGCCATTCGAATATGTTGTCCGGGACAACCGTGCGAACAAGACGACATCGACGTTAAAGACTACGCCGAGAAAAACTTTTAGCATTACGCGCGTAGAATGAGAGACAGAGAAGAGAGAAGAGAGATTTTAGCAGCATAGAATAGAATAGACATCGTGTATCATCATCGCAATAATCAAGGAGACTTTCTTCGTCTTCTCGTAAGCAAAACAACTTTTCTCTCTTTCCTCGTAGGTGATGATGTGCTTCAAAAAAGACGCGCGCGCGAGAGCATGCGTCCGCTCCTCCTCTCGCGAGCGAGTGGTGCGTTGAAAACGACAAAAATGTTCTCGTCCTCGCTCTCCTCGACGACAACCAGCAGCGGCTTCGTTCCTTTAACGACGACGACGAGGAGGAGAAGGAGAAGGAACGAAGCCGCTGCTCGTGTTCTCCCCGCCGTCGGTTTTTTCCAATTTTACGGCGGCGAAAACTTTTCTTCGGGCGTCGGATGCTTCTCCCGCTCCTCCTCGTCGTCGTCGCGGGACGACCAGACGGAAAAAGGAGACGACGAGGAGAAGACGACGACGATGCCGACGCTCTCCGCGAAAGCCATTCGGAGAGGTTTCAACGATAAAACGCTCAATCGCACGTTCGATAAAAATTACGTCTATCACGGAAGAAAGCGAGTGTATCAAAAAGACGAGGAAGACGAGGAGGAAGACGACGACGAAACGACGACGAGGAGAGCGAAGAAAATATTCCCGTTCACGTCAAAAAATGCGCTGAATTTTGAAGGCTTGCAGGCGGAGATAGAGGAAATCGAAGAGATTGTCGTCGGGAATAACATGATTGGCGCGGATCGAATACGAAGGATCGAGGAGACGGTTTCGAAGCGGGTGTTTAGTTTGCTCCCGATATTGGAGAAAACGTACGACACTGGTAATTTCTTAGCGGTGTGTCGGTCAGCGGAGGCGTTAGGGATTGGCGCGGTTGGCGTCGTTGCGGAGAAAGGATTAGTATTTAAACAGTCCGGTCGTACTAGTGGCGGTGCTGTCAAATGGCAACACATATCGCAGTACGAGTCTACCGAGGAGATGGTGAAAAAAGTCAAGAATCGCGGATTTCGAATTCTAGTTACGGATTTTGATAACGAAAAGGCGAAAGCGGTCGGAGAATACGATTGGACGATACCGACGGCGGTGGTGTTTGGTAACGAGCTAGACGGTGTTTCGGAAGCCGCAAAGGAATTGGCGGATGGTAAAGTGTATTTACCTATGTCTGGCTTCACGGAATCGTTTAATTTATCCGTATCGGCTGCTCTTTTGCTTTATCACGCCACTGAGGATAGAAAGAGGAGAATTTTGTCAACATCTTCATCATCAGAAGATATGAGCGAAGAAGAAAAACGTTTGTTGCGCGCGATTTGGTTATCGCGATCGGTGGCAAATTATTCGAGGCCGAAGTACATGAAAGGATTAGTCGAGCGGTTACGCTTACGAAAAAAGAAAGGAGAAGGAAAAACAAACGTAACGATCGTGCACGATGATTACGATGATAGAAAAAGTAGTGATAGAGACGGCGACGCCGACAAGGAAGAGCACGAGGACATCGTCGCATTCCAAGAAATTTTACAACCCTCGCAACTATTAAAGCGAGGTAAATTCTTAGATTGATACTCAGATGCTGCTTTAGATATGTATTCAAGTTTGTTGTATTATTAATTAAAAAGTTGTACGCTCTATTAATATCACTGTCTGTTGTTTTGATGATACACGTTGTTATTATAGGATAGATAGATTTACTATTCTTGGTTTCGAAGAGACGAAATTGCAGCGCACACGCTTCTCGTTTTCCCTTCCAAGCCTTTTTCTTCTTTCTATTGGAGGGGTCTGAACGGCACGTATGGAATGCCTTGGTTCTCGCAACATTGCGGACATGCAAACTTAATATTCGCCTCTTCTTGCTCGTCTAAGCCAGGCGGTTGCATTCCGATGCATTCGTAGTGAAACCAGCCGTCGCATCGATCGCAACAAATCATCGATCGTTTTGCATCGTACGCGGATCGGCAGACACAATACAGCTCGCATCGTTCGCCTAACTCTTCAAGTTCGTCTTTGAGATGCACGGGTAATGCCCGACCTTCGCGCAAAAGAACGCGAGCGGCTTCGATTGGAATGGATTTATCTTCGACGACAGTGGCGGCGTGTTCAAGCCAAAGTTGACCTGCGGATTCTAAGGCAAAAGCGCGATCGGCCAACGGATCGACGCCACCTCCTGGACAAAGGCCAGCAGCTACGGCAGTTTCTTTCAATTCGTGCAACTCGATGAGTTTTGGGAATGGTGGGCCTCGCATCAAAGCTGTGGCGCGTTGTCGCCACGCCGGGCCACAAACTTCTCTCATCAACGCCAACGTCTCCTCCACTGGTTCCAATTCCATTGCTAAGGCACCTTTCATGCCGGCGAAGATTTGCTTTTTTGGGTCAATCCCGACGGGTTGTTGCGCACCATCTGGACCAGCACCGTTGAACATTTGTTCTTGTCCTGCCTGTTGCATCGCACCCATCATCTGCATTTGCTGTTGCTGATGCATGAGGAATTGTTGATCGTGTTGTTGCTGGAACTGTTGTTGTTGCGCGAACTGTTGTTGCATTGCGGCTTGCGCTGCGATTGCAGCAGCTTGCGCGGCTTGCGCGGCTTGCGCGGCTTGCTCGTCTTTGCCTGTGTCCATCGGCGTCGCTGCTGCATCCTCCTCTTTCACCGCTTCTTCTTCCTTGTCCGCTTCTGGAGCCGCCTCTGGCGGAACTTCGACTTCTTCCGTGGCTTTCTTCCCTTTCGCACCTTTTTTACCTTTCGCAGCAGCTTTACCTTTCTTGCCCCCTTTCGACGCGGGAACTAACGGCGCGGCTGCTGGCGCTACTTCGGCTTCCTTCTTCACATCGTCCTCGGGCTGGGCTTGCTCTTTCCCTTTCGAATCGTCGTTCTCCTTCGCCGCTGCAGCGACTGCTGCCGCTGCGGCTGCTTCCTTTTCGACGTTCGCAGCAGCTACAGATGGGGGCACTGCAACTTGTGCATTTGGATCCATCGCTTGCGTAATGGCCGCCAATATCTGTTGCTCTCCGTCGTCCTTCTTTAACTCAACCGCTAGTTTCTCCATGAGCTTTGCATGTCGATCGCGTAAAATCAAGACGTGGACAATGTGCGGGTGCGAAATCGCCGGCGCCATGTGTAACTGCGCCTGACACAACGCCAACTGAACGCCAAATTGTTGCAGTTGAGTGAGTTGGTTGATGGTAATATTCTTCAATTCCTCGGTGAGTAAAGCTGGATTGGCTTGCGCGCCTTGCAAAGCAATCGTGCGTTGCGTCGCCGCAGCGGTGACAGATTGACCCATAAGCATGACATGTTGAATAGCCGTCAATTCGGCGTTGTGCGGGTTTCCACCGCGCATTTGCGCCTCGTTGACCTTTCTCGCTCTCGCTTCAGCTTCTCTTCTGGTCGTTGCCCTCGCAATTTGAGCAGCTTGTGCCTCCGCGGACGCGGAAGATTCGAGGACGTGATGATTGTGCAAGCATTCACGAACGCGCAAGCACCACGCGTCGTGAGCATTGACAATTTCAGTGATCAACTCTTCCTCAGGCATTTCGCACGGAAATGTCACAGACTCTTGCAGAGCTCTTTTCAACGCTAATATGTTCGGACGCTTCGTTCGATGGACAGATTTATACGTTTCCAAGGACAGCGCTTTCGGCCTCCCATTCTTTGCCACGCATGGCGCACACACGTAGTTGTTCATCGTTTTCGCCGCAGAAGCAGAAACGTTGATGCACTTCAAATGATACCAATCACCACAATCGTCGCATCCGAGCATTTGCACGCCCCCAGCTTGTCTACAAAGACAAAACTGACCGTCTTCGGTTTCTGGAGGAATACCAGTCCCGGAGACATCCAAAATCGCAGCGTGTATAGACTCCAAAATCGTTTGCAGAACTTGCTTGGAATTCAATTGCACCTCTTGTCTGTTCTCATCCACTCCCGGACCAGCGGCGGTGGACGGAATGCCTGCACTACCTGACGAACGACGCAATAATGCCATTCGTAGATTCTCGTTCCATTCTTCGCATCGAGTGACAACCGCGGTCAATTGCGCTCGTTCTGGGCACATAAACGCGTCGCCTTCGCTTTCGACTTCCTTTAATAAATCTTTGAAGTCCGAGAACGGGCGTCGCTTCTGCTTCTCCTGTTCTTTACCATCACCTCCGGTTGCTTTCTCTCCAGCTGTACCATTTTCACCCGCACCAGTAGCTGCTGCTGGGACCGGCGCCGATGCTAACAACTCTCTGGCAGCCGTAAACCAAACCTGATGATTCGCCAAGTTTGCCTCAAGCTCGTCCACTTTTGCAACAATCGCAGGTAACTTTTTCCCTTCCGAAATCAAGGCGTCGTACTCGTCCGGACCGATCGTTTGCTTTGGTCTGCCGTTTTCGTCCAATTCTGGATTCAACATCGCGTCTGCTTTTTGTCGCCACTCGTCCACGAGTTTCCATCTGCTGTTCACCTCTTCGAGAAGTTTCGGATTGAGTTCATCTAAGTCTAAGGCTTCTTCATGAAGTTCGTCTAATAACGCATCTTCTGGTAAATCTTCTTCTTCCTCTTGTGATTTCTTCGATGCTTTCGACGACTTGCCGCTCCCTTTCTCTGAGGAACCGGTGCCTTCGATTCGCTCCAGAATAGACGCAAAACACTCTCTCGCTTTCTCTTCCCAATCCAACGCGCGGACTCGCTTTCTCACCGTTTCCATCGCTGGTAACTCCAACCCAAAGTCTTCGTGCGATAATTCCAATTCTTTAAACGTAACTTTTGCGCCTTCTTCGCGCCATCGAGAGACACAATCTTCTGCTTCTTCGTTCCAAGATTCGGCATCTTCAACACGCTCGATCAAAGCGGCAACCTCCTTCACGTAGATTTTCAAGTCCGGCGCCTCCTTGACGAGCTGCTTCGCCTCCTCCAAAGTCGGTAGTGGTTGCGCCGTCCCACGTCGGGTGAGCTGTTTGCCTTTCAGACATGGCTGCGCGCGTTCAAGCCACGCTTTAGTGGTAGCGACGGTTTCTTGAAGAAAATCGAAACCTTCGAGATTGAGAGGGATGTTTGCTCCTTCGCGGACAATTTGCGCAACTTCATCGAGAGACTTCCTGTCTGCTTCTTTCTTTGAATTCGCGCATTGTACCGCTTGCCGACCTTTGACTTCCCATTTCTTCCCGGCATCTACGTGGCCTTTTAAAGTCAACAAAAGTTTCTCTTCGTCTGGAGCGACTTCGTAGTCCGCAGAGTCGAGTAGGTCCTCGCCCTCTTTTACCGCTTTAATCGCATCGTCGATCGGATCTTTTGCGAGGAGCATTTTCTTAATGTCTTCGGCCCATTGGCGAACGGTGATGCGGTTCTTAAGCCACGTCGACTCGGTTACCGTAATTGCAAGCGCTTTCGAGGCTTCCAAATGCGCCTTTAGTTCTTCGATTGACGTGGTCGGCATGTCCATCTTGAGCGCTTTATTGACCCATGCATACGCGTCGTCGACGGCAGTTTCCATCGTGGTGATCTCTTCGCAATACACTCCGAGCTCTTTACCTTCGTTGAACAACATTTCTGCGTCGTACAAAGGAGCATTCTTGGTATCCAATAGCGAAATGGCTCGAGCACGCCACGTGTGCGTCTCTTCGCGCGCCTTGATGAGGGTTTGCAACTCCATCGAAGACACCGGCAACCCGTGCGATTCATTCTCGAGCTCATCGAGATCGTGAATTCGTACTAAAGTTGCTGCTGTATCGTCGCCGTCGTCGTGGTGATCTTCGTGACTCGACCGACCACCACCTCTGCCAGCACGAGCTGCACGACAGGAAGTGCGGCGCGAACTTTTTCCGCCCATTTCGATGCTTTTTGAATCTGCTCGAACAGTCGATGGTGACTGGGAATTTCCACGGAAAGTTTCGTTGAATCTTTCAATAACTTTTCACAGGTTCTCGGTGAAGGGTATGGTGACTCTTTCAACGCGTCTACGACTCTTTTCTCAATGTTTTCAGCGTCAGATTTCAAATTGGTGTACGATTTCAAATCCGCCGAGGTCATTGGCACCGGTTTTGTCGACAACAGTTCTTCCAATCGGTCCAGTTTCATTCTAGGAACAATTCTGTCCTTCTTGGAAACATGTTGATCGTCGTCTCCGTCCTTTGATTGTTTAGCGGTCGTAGTCGCCGTTGCACCGGCATCTTCCCTGTCTTCCTTCTTCTCTCCGTCGACATCCATGTCGGCGTCGTCGGCCCCATCTTGCGTTTTTTCAGTTCTTGCAGCTTCTCCTTCAATGTCTTTTTCCTCATCGTCTTTTTGCCTTTCTTTTCCTTCTTCTCCTTCTTCTTCTTCTTCTTCTTCTTCTTCGTCGTCCTCGAGCATGACATCACCTACCGTTAACTCTTCACCGTTCATTCTGGCTTTCAAAACCGTCAAGTCAACTTGCCATTTCTTGGCAAGCGCTATCTTTGCGGACAACTTGCGCGTCTCTGCCATCTCGCTTCCGCCCCAAACAAACTCTTCTCCCGCGACTGCTAAATTTTGTAAATCCGCAATTTCAGGCATCGGGGCTTTCTCCAAGGCTTGTTTAACTTTCTTGATCCACGCGTTCGCCTTTGTAATCCTAGCTTTGCTAACAGCAATTGGTTTGAAGTCTGCATTCATTTGTTTCCGATGCTCCGCTGAAGTAGATTTCTCGACCGTTGAAGCGAGCTTCTCGATATCTTCCAACGTTTTGCGATAGAAAAGAACTTTGTTGTCCGACGCACACTCACACATTTCCGCGCAATGCCTCAAGCACGCTTTTCGCCCGACGTTGCATTTACACACGACGCCGGAGAGATGTAATATGGAGCGACAGATGGCACACTCAGGTTCATCTTTGGCAGCGCGCTTCGCCGTTCGCAATCGAGCTTCTTTTGGTTTTTTAACTATAGCTACAGCTTCTGTTTCATCAGACGACGATGACGATGAAGAAGGCTTCTTTTTATCGACAACTATCTTCGATCTGACGACACCATCCGCGGCTAGCTGTTCCCTCGCTTGGCGTTCTTCATTCATCATCGTTCGGAGTTCTGGTAGCAACCACCTCGCGGTGTTCTCGCTAATCGTCCTGGTTGTTTCTTTTCCTTCATCTTCATCTTCGTCTTCTCCGAGTTTCGGTATTGTTACATCTGCGCTATCGCATAGCAATCGCTCGTGACAGAACAACGACGGTTTTTGACACGATCGATATCGCTCCACCGCGGCGGAGCCGTGCGACAACCAATCTGGAGGCGCAAAGTTAACTTTCTCGCTCACGTTGAACCCGCAATCAACTTGCGAGTGATAACTCCTTGGAAATGTTACGATAAACTCACCCGGGTTTTGCTCCACACGAAATACCGGCACGTTATCGTTTCGTAAAGTAGACGGTGGAAGCATCGAAACTAAGTGCATCAGCGCGTTTGGTTGCTTTTCAAACAAATCCGGAACGGCGCGTTTGAACGAGTTCTCCATCGCCTCACAAGAAGCCGCAGGTACAGCGTACCACATTTTTGTCGCGCCTGCGTGTTCATAAGTGACCGAATACAGATTATTTTCTTCCACGTGCCAACCTGTCGAAGCAAATGTCGACCCGACATATAAATACGGTTGCGACAAACCAGCGACATGTTCCGGCAAACTCGCGAAAAGACTTTCGTGTTCGCCTGGACCTTTCAGAACCGGTAAATTATTCAAATTCCACGGCGATTTTCGCATATTTGCAACTGTTTCGTTCTCTTCTTCCTCCATTTTATCATTACCGTTGTCATCACCGCCGCCGCCGCCGCCACCGCCAGAAGTCTTCTTTGGAGCGTCTCGCATCCTTGGAAACCCGGAGCCTCGTCTCGTGGTGTCGATTTCAGCCGCAGATCGAATCTCGACCTTCTCATGCCATCCTTCCTCAACCATATGCCAAAAGCTCTCTTCTACGTCTCCGGACGGAATAGTGAACGAACCGAATTGCTGTTGCTGAGCTAAAAGCATCTGCATATGCTGGGGATTGTTCCCACCAAAAAACGCTAAATCGAATGCGGCGCACGCCTCTCGAAACCCATCCATGGAGTACTCTGCTCCGTCTTCGAACTCAACGGCGTGCGCGGCTGCTTCGCACCCGATGCAAAACCATTTGCCTTTCGGCACCTTTTGCAGCGGCGGCGACAAACAGTACGTGTGAAAGCCTTGGTCGCATCCATCGCACATGAGAAACGACTCCTCGTCATCGTGTCCGCTCTGTCCGCAATGCTTACACGACTGTGCCGTCATGCGCTCGATCTCTAACTGCTCTGCGATTTCTTCCAACCCATTTTCCAATTTCGGTCTCTTCGGCGCCGGTCCCGAACATCGAAATTCTAAATCCAACATCGCCGCGATCAACTCTTTCTCTTCCTCCGTCGGTTCCTCTTGTTTCTGTTGTTCCTCATCCTTTTTCGCCGACGATGACTTTCCTCCTTTCCCCTCATCTTCCTCTTTCCTCTTTTTCTCCTCTTCTTCCTCTCTCTTTCTCATCCTCTCGAACGGCAACACCCACTTCTCGTACAAACACTTCAACAAGAACGAGTTTGAAGTCCCGTCCAAACGCACCGACGGATCTAAAACTCTCGCAATATCTTTCCACTGCTTGTTCGTCTTCACGTTTTCGTACCCTTTTCTTTTCACGAACACCTGTTCGAATAATGTTCGCACGTCCAGCTTCTTCCCGCAAAACTGCGGCCAGCGTTCCACTGGTTGGCCAAAGTGCGCCCCCATTTGTAGTAAATACTTTAACCGAAATTCCTTCTCTTTCGTCGCGAGATAGTCGTCGTTTTGATCATGAACGCGTAAAGAGAAAACGTTTAGCTCGTTCACGGTCTGTATCCGCGTTTGAAAGTGAAACTGAGACGCGTCGATGGTCAATTGAGGATTCCTTTTGAATTCATCGTTATTCTCGGGAGGGAGAATTCGGCATATCCCAAACCTTTCGGCTTCCTCCCGTATCGAAGCGATGTATTTTAAAGGATCTCGCCAATCGTCCTCAGATGGCGCAAACGTCGGCGCTTCTTGCACAAAATTCAAGCGCAAAGGTAGTTTCTGCTTGTTTTGGGTGGTCATTTTGAATTTTATGCGGATTTAGACGGATAAAGACGCCCGAGTTTAGCGCGCGAATTCGCTTCCGCCGATCTTTCTTTCTCCCTAGACCTCGAGGCAGAAGACCGGAATTCAAGACGCGCTGTCGTCTCCAAAAATCCTCTTTATTCGCTATAAATGGCCAAAAGGTGAAGCTTGGAGCTTTGTTTTGCTCCTCTAATCGCTCGCGACGGGTTTTGTGCGGATTTACGCGCAGATGGATGGTGGAATATATCCGCGCTTCCCGTCAAAGTCTGTGTGGTAAAATTTCAATTCGGTTAAGCGAGAGGCGCAATTTAATATTTAGGGTGTTGATTTTTGTGAGGATCTGAAACTACGCACCGACGAGTACGGCACGAGAGTACCAGAGACACCTGAGAATAGGCACCAAAGAGTATGCTTTTAAACACTCAGGTCAGCGCGTTCAAAGAGCACAAAAATATCCGCGCGCGTTCTCTGCACTCTTATTAAAAACACTCTTTTAAAAGCGAAAACAATATAACGACATAAAAAACAACGAGCGAGCGATGATGCCGACGATCGCAAACGACTTCGACGAGTGCAAACTGACGGGACGCGCGTTCGAGGAGGAGATTTCCAAACTGGCCGTGAGTGGGAGTTGTTCTTCGTCTTGTTCTTCTCGTTCTTCTTCGTTTTCCTCTCTCGTCTGTGCGAGCACGTGGGGAGGCGAACTTATTTTCTTTTCCGAGAAAGAATACGTGGGACGGTTCACCTCCTCTCGCTCTGTTTCTTCGTCGACGCCGCTGAGTCCTCCGATTTTGGATTTCGCGTTTTCTCCTTCCCGAGGACGCGTTGGTGGTGGTGGTGGTGGCGGTTCCGAAGAAGCGGGAGGGTGCGTATGCTTTGCAACTCTGAGTGGAGAGTTGTTGGCGGGAGACGTCTCGAGAATAAACGACGACGACGACGTCAAAGTCGTCGGGACCCACGACGAAGCGATCAAACACGTGTTTTTCCTCGAAGATAAACCCGACGTTGTCTTCTCCGCAGGGTGGGATTTGCACTTGAACGCGTGGGATTTACGCATGCCTTCGAGATCGAGAAAGATTTTGAGCACCGCGTTGCCGTTCAAGCCGCACGTAGCCGATGCCAAGAACAATCGAGTTTTATTCGTGTCCGGAGGGAAAAACGCGTCGCTACGACTCTTCTGTTATTTTACTGACGAACGCGCCCAGTTTTGAGCGAACGAGTCGGTCTTTTATCAATAGAAGAGAGGGAGGTGGACAAGATTATCAACACGTTCGTTCGTGCGCTTTGAGCGAAAATCCGAAACACTTGTACGGCAGCAAAAGAGAAGAAGATGGAAAAGTTGATCAGCCGCCGTGCGATTTTGTCTTGGGACTGAGCAATTCAAAATGCTCCGTCGAGTTTTTTCGGGACGAATTGGACGAAAAGTATGCGTACAATTTCCTCTGCCATAGAGAAACCGTTCGCTCCTTCGAGGCCAACGCGCGGCCAAAATTCGCCTACCAACAACAACATTATAAACAACAACAGAAGAAGAAGAACCAAAAATTCGTGCTTCAACCAATAAACGGCTGCGCGTTCGTTCAGCAACCGTCCGCCAACCTCCTCGTCACCGGCGGCGGCGACGGAAAACTTGAGCTTTGGTCGACGAAAACGCGCGAACATTTGGAAACCGTATGCGATTTTAAGAAGGGCAGTTCGATTTCAACGCTCGCGGTGAATTACAGCGGCGACACGATCGCTGTTGCCGTCAATAATACTCGCAGTAACACTAGGAACGTTTTCGTCAAGCATTTGCGTCCGGACGAAATAGAAGAGACGAAAATAAATACGAAGATGTGAGATGCGAGTTTTCGTAAATTTTTTCTTTGCTCACCACAAATTCTCCTCCTTCTCTCAAACACACGCACACTTACACACTCACACTCGCGGACGTCACGCGGCATTACATTTAATGCGCAGGAGAATGATGAAATCTCTCCTCCGTTCCTCTCCTCCGTGTTATAATCGTAAATATCGTCACTGGTCGACGACGAAAAGCGGCATCGAAAGCCATCGTCGTCGCGCTTTCTCCCACGCGTTCGCCTCTACTTCTTCTCCTCCTCCTCTTTTGGATAATGCGGAAAAGAAGAGTGCGAATGCGACTACTCTTCCGCCAAACTTTGATTTCACGGCGCTCGTGGCGTCCGTCGCGAACGTTTCCTCAAAATTGCCGCTGAAAGCGACGCATTGCGCGCAACCAGATCCACACACGTTGCGCGTGAATTTGATTTCTTTAGAGAATGAAAGAGTGGTGTTGCAGTGCAGCTCGCACCCGGACTTTGCGAGGGTGTTTGCTGCGTCTTCTTCTTCGACGAAGGACGGGAAAACGAAGAAGCAAGACCGATTGTCCTTCGGCGTTCTCGCGAACGAGCTTTTGCGAGACAAGATTTTAATCGATGCTCGCGTTCCGATCAAATTTGAACGCGTGGCGGTGTTTCGATTCGCCGAGCGCGTGAAAGGGGAGAGCGAATACGAGTTGGTGTGCGAAGTGACCGGGAGGAAGAGCAACGTCATCATAGTAGATTCAAAGACGAGAAATGTGGTAGCGTGTTCGCATCAGATTGGGGAGAAACAGTCGCAGGTGAGGAGCGTGGTGTTGGGGAAACCGTACGCATTTCCGCCGGCGCCTCCCGGGAAAGATCCGATGGAAGTTGGAGACTGGAAGGAGTTTCGGAAAACGCTAATCGACGACGGCGAAGATGATGGAAACAGTGGCTCACTCTCGAAAGCGTTTCAAGGCGTGTCACCGGCGTTGGAGCGCACGTTACGGGCGATAGCCGCCGACGCCGCCGCTGCGGGAGAAGAGACAGAGACAGAGACTGATAAGTATTACGAAGCGTTTTACGATGCGTTTGCGCGATGGCGCTCGAGCATCGACAACGCGTTAGAAGCAGTAGAAAATGTAGAAGAAGAAGAAGAAGAAGAAGAAGAAGGAAGAGCAAACAATGTCAAGGCGTATTTCAGCGAGCACACGCGACAGATTCTCCTTCACGAAACCGAAAACGCCGTCTTACTCGGAGACGACGAGAATGAGGACGAAAGCAACCAAACGTTTTCGCTCGGAGCGCTCTTCGCGGAGATGTACGAAGACAAATCGAACGAAAACGAATACGAATCTGAGCGAAACGATTGTTTAAAAGCGGTAAAAAGCGCGTTGCAGAAATCTGCAAACAAAAAAGCCGCGTTTGAAAAGCAAATCAAAGCCGGCGAGAAGCACGACGAGATGTCCTTGGAAGCAGACGCGATCATGGCGTACGCTTCGCAGTACAAGAAAAACGACGATTTCGTCAGCGGGTTTGATTTCGAAACCGGAGAACCAAAAATGTTCAAGGTGGATAAAGATCTCGGCGCGATTGGTACCGCGGAAGCTCTGTATAAGAAAGCGAGAAAGTTACGTAGAACCGCCGACGCGGTGTTGCCTTTGATGGAGGAGTTAGAGAAGGAACGGGAATACTTGGAACAGGTTGAGTTTAATTTACGCGAACTGTCTCTCGGCGGAGTCGCCAACGCCGCCAACGCCGCCGCCGCCGACGACGAAAACTCTTCGTCTTCTTCTTCGTCCTCTTTGGAGGATAAGATTGTTCTCGAGGAAATTAAAATCGAGCTCGTTCGCGCCAACTTAATGAAACCAAGAGATAAGCAATCGGCGAACGAGGCCAAAGCGATGAATAACGCGAAGAAGAAGAATAGTAACAAAAATAGCAATAGTAAACAGTCGCGGAAAGAACAACTCATGTCGGGCGTTCGACAGTACGTGGCGCCTTCGGGTAAAATCGTGCTCTGTGGTCGCAACTCTCGAGGAAACGAAGCAGTCTCTTTGCACCTTTCGCAGCCTCAAGACGTGTGGTTTCACGTTCGCGGGGCTCCAGGTTCGCACGTTGTTTTACGACAACAACCCGGTGCGGTCGCGAGCGACGAAGATATGCAGTTTGCGGCAGATTTAGCCGCCTTCCATTCGAAACTTCGGAACGATGGAAAGGTTCCCGTGAGTTACACGTCGCCGAAGAACGTTCGTAAACCGAGCGGCGTGTCGAGACTCGGCATGGTGACGATAACTAAGGAAGAGGTGATGGTTGGACGACCAGACGATAGTATATCGTTTAAAAACGGAGAAACTGGTCGCGCGAGAGGTGATATTAATGCCGAAGATGAGTTCGACTGAGCATATTATTCATAACACCGTGTGTGTTGTGTGGATGTAAAAAAATGTATCAAATTAATCAGTTTAGATAGTAAATTATATAAACCTCCTCGTTTCGTTCTGCCGTCGTCACCATCGCCGTTCGTCATCGTTTTGCAACTCGTTTTATCCTCTTTCTTTCTTTCTTTCTCTCTCTCAGCGCCCGCCTCTCTA
>Ga0255779_1002196_pt1 | contig 20989 bp, 19 predicted proteins | sample 011ome_21_FD_179977 | JGI IMG/M metagenome (GOLD analysis project Ga0255779, IMG submission 179977) | Coastal salt marsh microbial communities from the Groves Creek Marsh, Skidaway Island, Georgia - 011508AT metaG (version 2) | ecosystem: Environmental > Aquatic > Marine > Intertidal zone > Salt...
TCATAATCACCCATGCCGGTGATGGTGCCCCACAGGCCATCGCCAATTCTCAGGGGGACATTATTTTCAGTAAATTTAACGTTTTCAGCCCAGGCTATTTGGGTCGGGTCTTTGGCAAGCATACCCTGAAGGTAACGATCCAGGGCCTGGTACAGGCACTGCCGTGAGCAATCATAATTGGCAACGGCGTTAGGTGTATTGGTTTGGCTGAAAGCCATGGCTGAGAAAAACCAAAAGGTCAGCGTCAATAACAGTTTTGCCATGCAGAAGCTCCGAATATTTCTTTTGAATCAGGCTAATTCCAGATTCCAGCGAATATTGCTGACCGGCTAGTAAAACAACTCTACGGACACAAGGCAAGATGGCTGGAATTGCGCTTGAAGCAGGTGAAGTGCAGAACAACAGACTCCAAGCACTACTCAGCTTAGCACTGGAAACCTGATAAAAATTCACGGAGAATTCAGTAATGAATCCGCTTTAATAGAGGTCATGGTCTATGTTGATAAAACGTTTCCAGAACCCCAGTTCAATGGCATTAACAGTTCCTGTGATTTACTATCTTGTCTTATGAAATTCAACTTACATACCTGCTTACTACCTTTTCTCCTCTTATTCCCACCCCTTGCCTGGTCAAACATGGAATTTGCGGGTGATGTTAGTATCGGCACTAATGACAATGTCTCCAGCGCTGTCAGTGGACGCGATATTTTTAACGACCAGTTTCTCAGCGCCAATTACAATCTGGGCAAACTCTGGGTTCCCACCCCCGGCAGATCTTTCCTGCTCAGAGGCCATCTGGGGCTGCAGAACTTCAGCGACAGTGACGGCCTGAACAGAACTGCCTATGGCGCCTCCCTGTCCTATGCCCATCGACTTGGTCTTGGGGCCTTTGCACCAAGGATCAATATGTCTGCCCGCGCTGACTATAGGGATTTTGAATCGAATAATCGTGACGGCTGGCTCTTTCGCACCAGCATCGGCCTGCAAAAACGTTTTTCGCCCGCCTGGCATGGCAGCATGGCACTTACCCATGAACATCGCACTGCCGATAAAGACAACGCCAAATCCTACGTAGCCGGTATCTCGGGGGATGTCTTCAATCAGGAAAATATGGAGTATTCGGCCAGTCTCGATTATACCCTCGCCAATGCCTCGGTAATTACCCTGAGTTACCTGTTCCGGGATGGCGAAATTGATGCCAGCACCAATCCGGGCTCAGTTTTTTTCCCCTTTTCCAGAGCTATTGCTAATGACAAAAACCTGTGCGGTAACTGTAAACACTATGTGGCTTACCTGATCAAGGCACAATCCAGTAGCATTATGCTGGATTGGAACTGGGCCCTGGGCCGGGACACTTCTCTCAGTTTAAACATGCAGCGACGCATCGCTGACACCGAGGGCAACAATACTTATAGCACCAATATTTTCCAGCTTCGACTTAACCAAAGATTTTGATTATGCCTGAATATAAACTGCTTGCTGTCTTGCTGACAACCCTGGCTTTTAGTCTTGGTGTGCAGAGTGTGCAGGCAGGAAATCTGGAGGTCGTGCTCAAGGATCAAAAAGGCAATCCCCTGAAGGATGCGGTTATAGAAATAATTTCACCGTCCATACCGGTACCCGCGGACTGGGACTACGAGGGCCTGATGGATCAGAAAGACAAAGAGTTTATTAACAATGTGGTAACTATAGTGGCCGGCAGCTATGTCAATTTCCCCAACAGTGATGATATCCAGCATCACGTCTATTCCTTTTCCGACAACAACACTTTTGAGTTGCCACTGTACTCAGATACCAATGCCGATCCGGTGCTGTTTGGAAAACCTGGAGTGACAGTAGTGGGCTGTAATATTCATGACTGGATGCTGGGTTATATCTATGTGGGTGAAAGCCATTTGATGACCCTGAGTGATGCTTCTGGGGTCGCCGTGATCAATGATCTACCGGCAGGAAATTATCGCTTCAAACTGTGGCATGAAAGAGCCAGACGTCAGGATCAATTTTCAGAGCACGATGTCACGCTAAGCGAGGCATCTGTGACGCGACTGGAGCTTGTTCTCGAGCTCGGACGTGCACGACGCATACGTCGTGCGCCAACCGGTGTGGGAGACAGCTATCATTAATTCGATTATTCCCATTAAGCTCACTACTCAACTGTTCTGCTGATCTTTCATGCCCTTTCCTGCACATTTTCAGTTCACAAGTTTCAAGACCAGACTTATTACTTATCTCTTGATCCTGCTGCTGAGCGTGCTGAGCCTGATTTTTCTCTCCGTTAATCGCAGTACCTATTCCAATACCCGCAGCGTAATCGATCAAAACCTGAAGGTCGGCCTGGATGTATTCAGTGTATTAATTGAGGAGCGTGGCGAAAATTTCAAAACTACCATGCGCGCTCTGTCCAGCGATTTTGCATTTCGGCAAGCCTACCAAACCAGTGACAGCAATACTTTACTCAGCGTCAGCGACAACCTGCTGTTACGCACGGAAAATGCTGACGTGCTGATCATGGTGGACTTCGACTATAAAGTAGTTGCCGATTCGCAACGCCTGCTCGCAGCAGGCACCGACTTCCCCTGGACCTGGCTGCTTGAACAGGCCGAAGAGGAAGAAACTTATGAAACGTCTTCTTTTATTCTGATCAATGAAACTGCATACCATGTGGTGGCCGTTCCCATTCTGACCCCGCTGGTGAACGGCTGGATTATCGTCGGAGAACGACTTGATACCGTGTATGTAAGCTCGCTTAGTGAGATTATCAGTTCCGATGTGTCGATTATCCGGGTCAACGAGCGGGGTAATGGCACTCCCCTGGCTACCACCCTGAATCCTGCTCAGATGGCAGAGCTTACTGCCGAATATTCAATTTTTTCAGCACCGGATCAGGCCAGCGGCATGCTGGATCTCGATGGCGAATCTTATGTCGCACTGGCAACACCGTTGGTGACTAATCCGGACCTGGCCCTTTCCGCGTTGGTACAACAATCACTGCCCCAGGCTTTGGCACCTTATCGCGCCCTGGAGCAACAACTGTTTGTACTTTTTGGGCTGGGCCTTGTGCTGTCAGCCTTTATGGCACTGCTGTTGGGCAGATCGGTCACCAAACCGGTGTTGACACTGGCCACCAGAGTGCAGGCAATTGAAGAGGGAAATTACCAGGAAGAAATACTTAGTCAGCGTAAAGACGAAATAGGCAAACTGGAAAATTCGGTCAATCACATGGCAGCAGGTCTGGCAGAAAAGGAAAAAGTCAGGGACCTTCTGGGTAAAGTAGTCTCCCGTGAAATTGCCGATGAGTTGATGAACAGCCATGTGGAACTGGGGGGAGAAAGACGACGTATAACGATTCTGTTCTCCGATATTCGCAACTTCACCAGCCTTTGCGAAGACAGCACACCGGAGGATATTTTGTCACTCCTCAATCACTACCTGTCTGAAGTCAGTGCTGCCATAGAAGAACACAAGGGGGTGGTGGATAAATATATCGGTGATGCGGTTATGGCGCTGTTTGGTGCCCCCATCAAATCCGCAAACGATACCACCAATGCTTTAAAGGCAGCTCTGCAAATCAGGGAAAATGTGAATCGACTTAATAGTGCCAATACCGGAAATAAACTACCTGCCCTTCATACCGGTATCGGCCTGCATACTGGCGAGGTGGTGGCAGGAAATCTTGGCTCCGCCAACCGCCTGAACTATACCGTTATTGGCGACCCGGTTAACCTGGCTTCACGTCTTGAATCCCTGAGCAAAACCTATGGTGGCGGAATCATTGTCAGCGAAGAAACCAAAAACGAAGGCGCGGATTTTATTTTCCAGGAACTGGATCTGGTGCGTGTTAAAGGCAAAGCCCAACCGGTACGAATCTTCGAACTGATAGGCACACCCAACACTGTGACATCACGTCAGCTTGAACAGACCACAGGCTTCAATAACATGCTTGACCATTATCGAAAACAGGCATGGCAAGCGGCACTGGATGCTCTCACAGCCATTGAATCAGGAGAGAACGACACGCTCTGTCACTTGTTCCGGGAGCGCATTGAAATCTATCAACACAATCCCCCCGGGGCTGACTGGGACGGAGTATTTACTTTTCAAAACAAATAAAAAACCGGAGACAAGCTCCGGTTTTTTATTTCGGTATAAAGACTATTTAATACTGGTTTTCAAGCACCATCACACCCGCTCCGGTATTGGAAATCGGTGCATGATAATGCTTGTGGATGAGCTTGGCATCCTTCTGCAATGCACCTCGCATGACCAACCACATAATGGTTTCAATACCTTCTGTGCCTGTTCTGCGCATAATTTCACTGTTGGAGAACTGGGTAAACCATTCCGGGTTATCTACCATCTGGTTCATGGTTTCGATATCGAAATCCACATCAATCAAGCCGGCTCTTTCGCCCTGTAACTGGTGCGACATTCCACCAGTACCAAAAATAACAACGCGCGTATCTTCCGGATAGGACTCAATCGCCTTGCCCAGCGCATGGCCCAGTTTTAGACAACGAGCAGCGGTAGGCACAGGATGCTGAACCACATTGACTGCCAGAGGGATAGTTTTAACCGGCCATTCCTGCAAAGTGCCATATAAGGCTCGCAGCGGATTAACGAAACCATGGTCTACGAGCATTTCCTGACAGGTACAGATATCAAATTCCTGTTCAATCAGGGACTCGGCAATATGCCAGGACAACTCTGCATCACCGGGAAAAGGTGCCTGCGGTTTAAGGCCCCAGCCTTCATCTGCATTTTCATAGACATCAGCACAGCCCAGAGCAAAGGTAGGCATTTTATCCAGAAAAAAGTTAAGGCCATGATCGTTATATACAACAATCACAACGTCTGGGTTGGCTTTTTTCAACCATTCCTTGGCGGGTTCATAGCCGTCAAAGAAACGTTTCCAGTATGGTTCCTGCTGCAAGCCATGCTCAATAGCATTACCCACTGCTGGTATGTGTGAGGACGTCAGTCCACCAATAATTTTAGCCATTCCAGTAACCTCCTGACTTTTCAAGTTTCTCAATCAGGCCGTCTGCTCTTTGCTGCAGTTTGTCCTGGAATTCTTTGGTAGTTATACCCTGAAACGCCGCTCCAGCATCCTGCACAGAGGTGCCGCGAGGAATTGCCATTTTGGCCATGAAGTAAATGTTGCAACCCAGCCTCAGCATTCTCAGGAAGTCTTTCTGTACCACGCACTCTTTAAAATCACCGGTTACGCCAAACTTGTCGCAATAGGCAACAGGGTCACTTTCAAATTCGTCGCGGCACTCTTCCTTGTTAAAGGTGAAGAGCATTTTGTTGATGTTGTAGGAGGTATGGGCAGTTTTACCATCAAATACATAGGTGCCCGGAATATCTTCGTAATCGTGCTTTTTCCAAACCATAAGGGGATACCCTGTTTTTCTCAAAAAATAATTTTTTACATGAATATCAATATGTTACGCGATAAAAAACCGCATCAGCGGTTATTAGGAGGGGCTATTATAGTAAATCAAGCGGGTCTCGTCCTGATTTATGACAAGTTTCTTTTAGGAAGCAGAATCAACCCCCTACTTTTATCTCTTACCCTTTACTTTCCAACTTCAAGACTGGCATCTCCGGATGTTCGGGAAAACATCGCCGCTGCTTCGATTTCACAGTCATAGTCATACAAAGGGGTGTCATCAGCAACGCGGAACAATTCATGTCTGCCAGCATAGGCCGAGCTCATGTAAATGGGATCTTTCAGGGTATATTCGTAAATCATTACCTGACCATCCTCGCTCACGCTGAAACGCTCCACCAATGTTTTTCTGGCACTTGAAGGCATGTCGTTGCCAGCGCCCAGCTTCTGTGTGGCCGATCCCAGTCCCCAGCGTGACGGGATATAACCTCCGCTTTCAAGTACCAGGGTTTCGCCATCAACCCTAGCCCTGACAATGCCAAACAAGCCATCCAGTCGAGGCCTCACTGGCAGACCATTGAGCGGGACACGCCGTGTTATTTCCCAGGCTTCGTTATATAAAACTGCCGCTTCATCTTCAAAGCTCAGATCAAATAGATAAGGTGCATTAAACATATCTGGAAAATTCATCGGTTCACAGGTATTAGCGGGAGAACGTTTCGGGTCATAGTCTTGCCAGGCCTGCCTTCCCCTTTCATTCAGGGGAAGTAACATTTCAGAACCAAATCCACCGCGAGAACTCCAGCGCCCGGCCAGCTTTTCCAACCCGGTAACAGACGCCAATACATCGCTGTCCACGGTTTCATAGTCAACCCTTTCTGAAAAACTGTAACGGGTGCCATCCCCGGTAATAAAAAATGAGGAGTTTATGAAACGAAAACCAGGTTCCCGATTGGGGTTGCCGATAATAGTAATCTGCTGTCCGGGCAGGAAAGACTGATTAGTGACCCCCATGCGGCGCATACCTGAGGTCGCCATGGATTCTACTTCCCAACGCTGAATTTCTTCATCCTGCGCCACACCATCAATATAGCTGATGCCATCGACTATCAGCGACGAGTGGGGGCTGCGCAATTTAAAATCAACAACAGTACCGCGAAGCTCAATTTGGCTCTGCATGTCAAAATGGGCAACGAAGGAATGATGTGCCTGAACTATGCTACCAATAAGCAGAAGTATTACTGCATTGAATACCGATTTCATTATCTTGTTCCAGTTGTTGTTTTCAGGCTGGCAGCCCATTACCCGTTAGTTTACCAGCCACCGGCACCAGGTCCATAATCCGCGTCCCAGTTACTACCCACCTCATCTGGTAAATTGTACAGGACTGCATGGATTTCTTGCAGCATGCCATTCTTGATCTGAAAGAATTCCCCGACAAGACGATCATTGGAGGTAGCAACACTCTGGCTTTCCATACCGCTCTTCAAGCCAAATCGCACAATGGATAAAACAATTCCACGCTCCTCATCTACCACTGGATAACGTCTGTCCCAGAGATTTCGACCGATAAAGCGCCCTGTATCAAAACCATCGGGAGCTGAACGAAAACCACCGTCAGGAAACTGCCCGGTAGTCTGCAAGCCATTTTCAAAACGATCCGCATCATAAAGCAGGTCAGCAGGATGATATTCATCGGTGCCATTGGTCTGAAATGCGCGCCAATAGCTTTCTGCCGCGGCAATCAGTCCGTAGTAGGAATCCCTGTCTGCGATCCTGATACTATTATCGAGATTTGTAGAGAGCGGATAATCAACAAGACGTTCAGGCCCCCACAAACGATCTGCATCACCCTGGTTGGCACGAATTATTTCTACCTCGGTAATAGCGTTACTTGCTACCTTGAGGCGAACCATGACCATGGTGTAGCTACCATCAGAATTTCTGACCACCGCTTCTGTTGCCACATCACCCAGACGGGGGTTGGCAATATCCCAGCGATAAGCGGTTTCCTGCGCTTCATTCCAGAACGCCTGATTTAGATTAACAATACGATTGTTATCTGTAATCTTTACATCATTGGCCACAGGAACGACGGCCGGATTATTTGCGTAAAGCGCATTCAGATAGCTATCCATAAATCCTGACAGGCAAGCCCGATCACAACCAATCTGCGCATTTGCACTAACTGCAAAACCAGATAGCACAAGCATCACCAAAAATAGACTCTTTTTCATTTTATTATTCCTTCTTGCAACCGTTCTATAAAAGCGCGTAATAACGCAGAATATTTCCGGCTTCCTTTCTCCGCCCGATCCCTATAATGACATGACGCATCAGCCAATCATGTTTACCCTTCTCCACTTCAAAAGTAGGAAAAGCTCGCAGATAGTAATCCTCTTCAGGAACTATTGGTCCATTATCAAAAATCCATGCCTGAATTTTTGCAATAGTATCCGGATGCCTGCCCCACAAATAACCATTATTACGTAACAGGATAAGTGTGCCATCATCTTCTTGAAGCATATAGCGCGCATCAAAAGCCAGCACGCCGTCAGGCCTGAATAATGCCCAGTCACCGCCACTGTCAGGGAGAGCCTGACCATTCAGATAAGGGCCGCTCACCTTGCCACTGTCCAGATAGACAGCACCGCGACCGGCACCGGTAGGCATATTCGCGATGTTATGTACGCGGGTGAAATCCAGGTCAATTTCGAAAATGTATTCCATCTTCGGCGCATCGAAAGTAGACACACCATCAAAGGGGCTGGACCAGGCCTCAACAGCAGCAGGGCCTGATGCTGAAGCTGTGGAATTACTTTCCTGCGCACTGGCAACTGCCGGTGCAGCGGCCACGGCTGCCAATCCGAGTTTACTCATGTCGTTGATAAATTCCCGTCTATCCATTGTTTCTATTCCCCCTCTTTGCTTGGCTCAGGCAATAAACCAGCTGAATAATGACTGGGTGCCTGGTCTCAATTTTTTATCAAGTAATTTACTAAAATGTGTCTGCATTAAATCTTTATCTGTAATCTTGGGCAATTGAAGATATTCAAGTGCCAATTCACAGGACCAGCTTTCCTTTTCCGCTTGCGGCTGATAAACAGCATGCTGCAATTCCAGCATGACATGTTTTCGTTGCTCGGCAGCCAGTCCACTGATCATCAGGTAATCAGCCCAATTGCTTAATCCCATTACAGGCATCCCCTTTTCTGCCGCCATCTGACTGAGACTTTTTCGCCATTGACGCACCGGATCATCTGTAAGAGCGACAGCATGAATCCCGGTAGCTGAAAGGGTCTCGGCAAATGAGCGTGAATGAATATCATTATCTCGATACAAGACCATTCCGCGTCGTTGCTGCAGTTCCGCAAGGGGTTGAACTAACCTCTCTGGTTTGGCAGTCAGATAAGCAGGCAAGGAACCCAGTGCTACCAGGGAGCCACCGCCCTTGATAAAGCGCCTGCGACCAGTTCCTTTCAGAAAGCTGTATTCATCATTCATCGTGATTCCTTCTCTGCCAGGTAGCTGACTATTGTCTGCAGCTGTTTATCACTCACTTCGCCTCGACTGATCGGAAACATAATTCCAATGCCATTACGCACAACAGTTTCAATATATGGGCCCTGCAGGTCGTCACGATTTTCAAGCAGTGCCAGCTCCGCTGACATGCGACGTCCAAGTATGCCCGTCCCCATTCCGCCTGTGCGATGGCACATGCCGCATTTTTCCTGGAACAGTCCTGCCCCGCTTTGCTTTTCCAGATTTGACCAGTCATCTTGAGCCAGCGCAGTACCCGTAAGGAAGAATAAAGAGACTAGACGAAAAATATATTTCATGAATTTAACCCCTCTCGTTCTGGTAATTCGCAGGCCAGATACCGCTCTTGCCGGGTGCGAGAACACCGTTGGGATCCAGTGTGTCTTTAATGCGCTCATTGAGGCGACGCAAGGCATGGTTATTGAAGTCATAGGTATCGGCTATCAGATCCATATATTCGATATGGGCGCGGTACTCCCCATAGCCTTGCTCACTGGCATCACTGACCAGGGAACGAAAGAAGCGATCAACCCTGTCAACCATATCCGGATCATCCTTGTTAAACAAAACCTGATTTACATTAGTGATATGCCTTTCCGCCAGAGCAAATGAGCCGTGATAGTCCATCCCGAATTCGTTATAGCGATCAAAGGTTCGGCGAAACTGCGCCAGAGCAGCATCACCGGACTGCGGCAAGGCCGGTGAGAAACCAACGTGGGCACCACGCCCCCCATGCCAGGAGGCATTCTGTAATGGGAAGGTAATCGGAACACCGGCAAAAGGCTGCAGCTCTCTTGGGTCACCATCGCGCCAGATACCCTGTTTCATTTCATAGGAGGTTCTACTCGCAAAAATACTTTTTACTTTTTCTGCCATGGCGGTAGTTACTTCTTCATAGCCGTAAAAACGCAAATTTACACTCCACCAGCCAAGTCCAAACTGCGCCCTGATTGCATCAATAACGCTGTCAGGTATGGCACCAGGGCCATCGTACCAATCAGTTCGGTTAGTAAGCACAGCTGCAGCTCTAAGCCAGTTACCGATTGAGGGTGATTGCTGGAGCAGTCCGGAACGACGCATTGGTGCCAGCGTATCAATTGCCCAACCCAGGTCATCAGCCCGATCAAGTTCCATATCAAGACTGACGATGGATTCAGGTTTTGGCATAAGCCACATCCCCGCCTTGGTAACGATGCCAAAATTGGACTGAATAAACATCTGGTCCCAGCCCGGGCCAAAACCATAGGGGTGCATATTCCAACTGGGGGAATCAGTCATCGCTCCCATGCCAGTGCGGACAAGATCGCCATCGGGCAATACAACTTCCATTCCGCACAGGCGTGCCGCATGATCACCATAGGGTGTATAACCAACACCGCGATCAAGCGCATTTCCTACTACTGAGCCCCAGGCATTACCCGGCGGCGAGATCCAGTAGGGAATATCATTTTCCTCTACATAATCAAAAAGATCATAAAAGCCCACACCCGGTTCAAGAAGTACCGTGCCATTTTCAACATCCATTTTTATTTTTTTCATGCGGGACATATCAAGCACTATTGAGCCTGACATGACCGGCGCAGCACTGCCATAGCCAAAGTTTTTCCCGCGACTAATTGGCCAAAGCGGAATTTTGTGTTCATTGGCAATACGGACAATGGCCTGCACTTCTTCCGTGGTCTGGGGCGCAACAGCCGCACTGCCCACATGAGCAGCCTGATCAAAACCAAAATGATCGAGATAGCTATCGCGATCCTGGTCAGTGGCAAATACCCAGTCTTCACCAACAATGGATCGAAATTGTTGTAGTGCACGATCAAAGGCAGCGGCACTTAAACCGGAAGGAAGAACAAGTTGCATAAAGCGGGCTCCTTGATGGAAACGTGTTTATTGTTATGAAGGCTGGGTTAATTGTTTGCGTTATTAGTAAACGAGAAAAGTATAAACATCTGATTATTTATCCGTTGACCCCAGTACCATTTTGGCAAAGTCGGTATAAAAGTCAGGATTATCCTTTCCTGCCTCAAGTCGCTCTTTTCTACCATCATCCATACTATTGCTGGGAGTGATGCCGCAACCTTCCACAATTCGATTCATAAAGTTAAACAGGGCGCAGACACTAATAGCATGGTAAAGCGCTCTCTCTTCCCAGCCGGCAGCATAAACAGCCTCAGCATCTGCAGGAGTAATCTTGCCGGGAGTCAGCGTCAGTTTTTTAACGTAGGCCAGCAATGGCAGTAGTTTTACCTCTACACCTGATAGCTCCGGAGTTTCTATAAGTCTTTCCAGTAATTCGGCATCAATGCCATGACTCTGTGCAATAGCCGCATGCGCACCAAAGCAAAAGCGGCAGGCATTGAGGCCGGATACATAGGCAGCAATCAATTCTCTTTCCCCTACCGAGAGTGGCGAGTCACCCCTGAGTATTACGTCGTGATATTCACAAAGTGGCAGAAGTCCATCATTGAACTGCTTGAACACCTGCACCATGTCAGGATTTTTTGGCAGGGTTTTAAAAATAGACATACTTTTGCCTTTTTTATTCATTATTTTTCAATGAGTTACGAGCTTATTACACAACTGTGAAATCCTTGTGATTTTACTTTTCAAGCCTACCATTTTTCATCCGGAATAGTACACTTAGCCTGTATTTAGAATAATTATTATAGGGAGTGGTACATGGGCTTTTCTGTTTCGTTTTTAAGACAAATGGGGTTTTTATTGCTCGGGCTGCTAAGCACCCATCTGGCTCTCGCCGGGGGAGAAGCCGGAGTCATCAGTCTTCGGGACCAGGGCCATTTTTATGTGGGTGGCGAAAACACTGAACCGGCAGAAAATGGTTCGGTCCAGGTATATAACCAGATGTATGTTGGTTACCAGCTACCTGCTGAAAAAAGCCATAAATACCCTCTCATTCTTGTTCATGGCGGTGGCGGCCAGGCTTCTGACTGGTTCAGCACCCCTGATGGGCGCGACGGCTGGCGTGATTATTTTCTTACCGCCGGTTTTGACGTCTACTGGGTAGATCGGCCGGGCTATGGCCGCTCTCCAACCAATATTCGTTATGGTGAGTTAGCGGAAAGTGCCAACTCAAGCATCATTAATTTTCTGGCCCGCTCTGAGCACTGGCCTGGCGACTCCCAGGACCCTGATGATCCTGCCATTGTCGAGTGGCTATCAAGCTCCCCTCCTGGCCCTTACGCCGGTGATTCTATTGCGGCAGCCGATATCAGTAAATTACTGGAACGTATTGGACCAGCCATTCTTGTTACCCATTCTGCAGGTGCCGCCAGCGGCTGGCTGGCAACGGACCTGAATTCTGACAAGGTTGCCGGTGTCATTGCCTTTGAACCCGGTGCCAGCAATATGACCAGCAGCATCCGTGAAGGACTGACTTTTGAGCCTGCACTGGCTGCCGATTTTGCCCCTTACAAAGATGCAGAAGGCTGCGAAATGCAGTCTCCAAACAATCCTTCCAGACTGCTTAATTTCGCTGCGGTTCCAGTCCATCTGGTAGGTTCAGAACTGGGATTGATTGCGGGACTTCCATGCGCCGTTAAAGTGTTTCAACAGGCAGGCGTCAGTGTTGATTACACGTATTTACCAGATCTTGGCTTTTTCGGTAATGGCCATTTCATGATGGCAGAAAAGAACAATGGTGAACTAGCGCAGATTTTTATTGATCTGGCAGCGAGCATTCCCTGATTCTTTAATCTGATATTTTCATAATAAATTATTACCAGCTATTTCGTTGCCGGCATTAACGGAACAAAAGAAACAGCAGGACATCGGAGTGGGCAGCAAAATGCACCATATTTTCGACAAAGTTAGCACTGTACTCAATTTCAAATTAACGGCGATTGCTTTGGCCGCTCTTGTGTTAAGTGCAACTTATTCCCTGGTTCAGGCCGACCATGCCGGTGCAGGCGCTTCAGATAACTCGATGTCGAGGGTGAGTAGTGAAATGGTAACTGCTGCCAATGCACTATTGGCGACAGTTGCCAGTGGACCCGGGGGCATTGAAGCTGCTGTTGGTTATAACAGACAGGAGCTGCTCCATCTGGATATGGACAATGAAGCCCGCAAGAATTATGTCTACTGGCCCTATTTGCGCAAAGGGCTTCCTCTGGACTTTATGTCCGCACAGCAAAAGATGCTTGCTCATGAACTTCTGCATACGGCTTTAAGTACGAAGGGCTATTTGACGACCATTCAGGTCATGCAACTGGAGAAAATACTCTCTGACAATGAAGTCATCGGTTTTCCCCGTGGACCGGAAAATTATACCCTCGCCATCTTCGGAACACCGTCTCTGGAAGATCAGTGGGGCTGGCGCTTTGAAGGCCATCATTTATCGCTTAACTTTGCCGTCGCCAATGGTGAAATCAGTGTCACCCCGACTTTTTTTGGCGCCTCTCCGGCCGAAATCAGAACCGGCACCTTTGCCGGTTTTCGCAGCCAGGATTATGTTCATAATGCCGGCCTTAATCTGATGCATGCACTGACCGACGCTCAGAAAAATACGGCCATAGAAGATGGCAATCCTCCCGGTGATATTTTATCTGGCACCCTCAATCGTCCTCGTGAAAGCTGGGAAGACTGGAAGTCCCTGCCTGCCAGTGGCATTACCATTAGCAGCCTGGATGCGCAGCAAAAACAATTAGTACAGCATATCCTTGATGAAGTAGTGACGGTATACCGGCCGGAAATCGCACAGTCCTATCTTGCCCAGGTCGACATCAATACCTTGAATTTCACATGGCTAGGCAGTATCGAGAACGGCGCCCCCCATTACTGGCGCCTGGATGGTGCGGATTTCTTTTTTGAATATGACCTGGTGCAGGGCAACGGCAATCACGTTCACACCGTCTGGCGCAGCAAGGAGGGTGACTTTGGTGCAGACCTGCTTATGCAACATCGTCAGGAAAGCCATTAAGCCCGATAGGTATGATCCCTCAAATATTCAATTACCATTTACTGGTATTTTATTCGTGTAAATGTGGTAGAAAAGATAAAATCTGTTATCTGACGTAACATGTATCACTAATGTACGAGTCTTGAGAACATGCCTGAAACCAGCCTGATACCGGTCAAGCCGCGTGGAAATATTCATCCTGGCGTTCGCTATTTCCTGACACTGGTCCTGACTGCCCCCCTTCTCCTTCTTTCCGAAATGGGCTTAAGCCAAAGCAGGACTCAGCTTAATCAGTTGATATTTGATCCGGTAATACTGAATCCTGAAACACAACAGACAATACCGGCTTCCTTCCCAGCTCAAAATTCAGACAATAAAGAAAATATCAACGGCCTTGTATTTCAGGATCTAGAGAACATCGAAGAGACTGAAGAATCTCAGGTAATCTCCATTCCAGATATTAGCTTTAATATTGAGCAATACGAGGAGCAGCTGGCGACCATAGAAGGTGATGCAGGTCCCTTTGCCACAGATTTATATGAAACATTGCTGGATCTGGGCAACCAATATCAACAATTGAATCATCATGAATCGGCGATAGAAATCTTTGAACGTGCGGAGTATGTCAGCCGCATCAACCATGGTTTGTTTCATCCGGAACAAGTGGCAAGTATTGAGGGATTAATCGAAAGCTATATGGCTATAGGGGATTTGAAAAATGCCAATGCAAAACAAAGATACCTGATTTATCTAAGTGAGCAGTATTTCGGCGAGAATAATCTAAACGCCATACCCTCCATTATCAGCCTTGCGGAACAGAACATGACGAATTATGAACGTGTATTGAATATGCCCGTTCAACCCAGCATAAGTTTTAGCAGTTCAGGAAGTTCACGCCAACCTACGCCAAGACAGATAGCATTTGGCAGTCTTTACCAGGCCCAGCAAAACTATGTGCGCGCAATTTCCACACTGATGGAGAATCGTCAATTTTTTGATCCCACCCTGATTGAGCTTGAACATCGCTATATCGAAACCCTGTTTCTGCAAGCATATCGGGCAGCCATTATCAAAGAGCCGGATTATTACATGAGTGAAAAATCCTACCGGACGGGCACACGCGTAAGAAGTAATAACAGGCGAAATTCTGTTAGTTATCTGCGTGGTGTATACGCCTTTGAACGCATGCTGATTTATGTACGCAACAATCCCATGGCCGACCCTCTGGCTCTGACAGACATACTCATGAACTACGGTGACTGGAATTTACTCTTTGGGCATACCCGAAGCGCAGCCGAAAAATATGCCGAAGCCAATCAGGAAGCCATCAATCGAAAGGTGCCGGAACTGGAGATTGAAAAGATATTTCGTCCGGCGATGCCTGTACATCTACCACTGGTGGCGGCAAAACCTAACAGTCGTGAAAAATTTGGTATTGCTGTAGATGAAAGTCTGGACTATGACGGCTATGTTGATATCAGCTTTACAGTTTCCCGCTTCGGTCGTGCTGGCGACATAGAAATACTGGGTAAATCAGGGAATGTAACAAAGAAAATTGAACAGCGTCTGAAAAAATATCTGCGCAACTCTCCTTTTCGTCCACGTTTGCAAAAAGACGGATCAATTAATGAAGAAAGCCTGACGCTGCGCTATCACTTCGCTTATGCAGACAAGCAAGAAGAAACTCAGGATACATCTTCGTAAGGTAAGCCTACGTACTGCTCTGCAATAACCCGTTGTCCGGCTTCAGTCCCGGTATAAAAATCCAGTTGTGAATTCATAATTTTACGATCAATTTCATCGCCAAAATTATGCAGCATACTGGTCATCCACCAGGAAAATCGTTCCGCATGCCAGATTCTGCGCAGACATAATTCAGAATACTGTTCTATTGCCTGCGGTTTGTTTTCCTTGAACACCTTAAGCAATACGCGATAAAGATAATTCACGTCACTGCTGGCCAGGTTAAGACCTTTGGCCCCGGTGGGCGGCACAATATGCGCTGCATCACCAACCAGAAACAGGCGCCCGTATTGCATAGGCTCACAAACAAAACTGCGCAAGGGTGCAATACTTTTTTCCAAAGCAGGCCCGGTAACAAGATCACCTCTGACTTCTTCTGGCAGTCTGCTGCTTAATTCATTCCAGAAACGATCATCGGACCAGTCTTCCACTTTTTCATCCAGACTGACATCAACATAGTGTCTGCTGCGGACCTCGGAGCGCATGCTGCAGAGAAAAAAACCGCGCTCACTGATGCCATAAATAAGTTCATCAGCAATAGGGGGCGTATCCGACAGCACGCCAAGCCAACCAAAGGGATAGACTTTTTCATATTCCTTTCTTACGGTGTCGGGAATAGTTTTTCGACTCACTCCATGAAAACCGTCACAGCCGGCGACATAGTCACAGTCTATACGTTCATCATTGCCGTCTTTCTCATAGAGCACGTAGGGCGCATCACTTTTGGCGTCACAAATCTTTACATTTTCCACGCTATAAATGGCTGGCGCACCACTGGCTTTGCGGGCGTCCATCAGATCAGCAGTGATTTCTGTCTGGCCATAGACCACCACCTGCCTGCCATCGGAATACTTGTGTAAATCAACGCGCCGAATCTCGCCATTAAAAGCTATTTTAACTCCGTCGTGAGGAAGCCCTTCACGATCCATCCGCTCTGCTACCCCTGCTTCCCTGACCAGGTTAACCAGACCTTCCTCAAGGACGCCGGCACGTATTCGGCCCAGCACATAATCCGGTGTTGCGCGTTCAAGAATTACGTTATCTATGCCAGCATTGTGCAAAAGCTGTCCTAACAGAAGACCGGAAGGACCGGCGCCAATAATAACTACCTGGGTTTTCATGGTTAACTGGATACCTGTGTTTGATTCAAATAATTTGGGAATAGCGAGAGCTGCATTTATTTTGCCTGTTATTCAGATTGCAATGCAGCGAGTCGCTGCTCTTCAAGACGCAGATTCATGGCCTGCTCATTAATGGCTATTTCGTAAAGATAACCCTCCGGATCAATAAAAGGATTCATCCTCTGGCCGATCAATGGGTATTTTTCTTCCAGTTTATACATGGAAGGATGTGAGCCCAAGGGTATATCTGCTGCCAATGCACGAAGCGCGGCATAACTGGCCTGATATTTTTCCACGATATCGGGGCGCTCCGGATTATTCCAAAGCTGATAATAGGGATTTACGCCTACACTGCAAATTATGACAACTTTGTATTGCTGTCCTGAGTCAGTAACTGTCAGCTCCCATGAGGTGCAACCATCACTATGGCCGGGAGTCAGATGCGCCGTTAATACTTCATCACCAAGCTGAACCTGATCACCATCAATAATCACTTCGTCAATGGGATGCGGTTTGCCACCTGGCCTCATATGCGCCAGACCCGGCACTTGTTCTGCAACAGCAACGACTTTTGCCCCACTGAGTTCTTTGGCCAGGGCATCCCCTTCCATATGGTCGCCATGTTCATGACTGCCAATAATGATTTCAATATCCTCAAAATCAAAACCCAGTTGTTCAACGGAATTCTTGATAGTGGGTACATTACGCTCAAAATCTGAATTAACCAGGATGTGACCTGCATCCGTTGTAATAAGAAATGAGGCCAGAGACTGGGTCCCTACATAATAGATATTGTCGACAATTATGTGAGGGGGAAATTGAGCGTCAAGCTGACCTTCAGTACCAATATTTCGCCTGAACAGATCGTCAGGCATGAGTCTGGGTAGCTCATCCTGAGCAATAACATGAAGGCCGGAAGCCATACTTAAAACCGGAATAAGACATAATATAAATCGTCGCATTTGTCCTCGCACCATTTTTCCTGACATGCTTCCCCCTACCCAGCAAGTTGGGGAAGTATAGCAATGCTATGCGGCAGTGCAAACGCCAGTACAGCTCAGAACTAGGGCTGCTGTTGAGCTCGTGCAAATACAGTGTTATTGGAGTTTTTTGCCTGAATATTTTCTGGAAGAAATCTGCTACAGCGACTAAATCGCTGTGTTAATGCAGCAAGGGCAGATAGCGCCTGCCAATAGCATCCCATCCCAGGGTATCAACAAAGAGGCTGGCTTGATCGCTGAGCTTTTTCGCCTCTTCCGGATTACGTAACAGGTGTACGATAGCGTCGCTGATTGCATCAAAGTCATCAATAATTAATGCTTGCTTGCCATTTTCAACGGGTATTCCCTCAATTCCCTTCGCTGTACTGATGACAGGAATGCCGGCAGCAAAATAATCCAGAATTTTCATACGCGTTCCGCCACCATCCTGTAGAGGCACAACCGCCAGATCTGTCGCTGGAATCACCTCGGCAAGGTTATCGACACTACCGACAAAAACGATATTTGGATGCAAAGGAAAATCCGGGGGCTTGCTACCAATGGCCAGAACGGTAACGTGCATATCACGCTCCTCGAGCCGTGGCAGAATTTCCCGGGCCATTACCTGCATGGCTTCAAGATTAGGGGAATAACTGTAAGTGCCATGATAAACCAGCACCGGGGTCTGCCATGGCAAACGGTACCGCTCGCGTATATTTATCACAGGTGTGGTATGAAAAGCCTGAAGATCCACACCATGAGGAATAGTATGAATTTTTTTAGCATCAATACCGTCAGCAATCATTTTATCCCGGTCATTGTCTGAAACCGCGATAATATTATCAGCCTCATGACACATGGCCACTTCCAGGTTTTTCAGTGTCTGAATATTTTTAGGCGTAAGATCGGGCTCTTGATTTCGAATACGATCGTATTCCACGTTGTGCTGCACCAGCAGAATCTTGCCTTCAAACAGGGAACGAGCAAAACGACAGGGCCGAACATAGGCAGGGAATTCAGCCTGATAGGCTCCAATGGGTTTGCGACTGGTGAGATAGATCGCCCTGACAATATAACTCATGTCTGTTACCGGCATATAGAGGAAACTGTTGCTGTAGGGGAAGCCCAGCTTCAGTAATTTCATGAAAGCAACACTTCTTGGCTGACAGAGAAATCTCAGCAGAAAAGGAAAACGATGAGTAGTCATTTCCCCATCGCTGAATTGGAAATATTCAATCCGGCTATCCGTGGTAAGCCAGACATCCCTGCCGGTTCGGGAAAGTGATTCAGCAGTCCTGATAATTTTCACCGCCGCCCCGTGATCCACAGGAAACAGGTCGGCACGGGTAACCATTAATATATCCGGAGTTGACTCTGGACGGGCAGGACAAAAATAGCGCTTGAAGACTTTGCCCAGAATAATTTTGACATTGGATGTTCCCTGCGCCTGAAAATCTTCGATCTCTTCTTCCAGATCTACTGCAGTTTCGCTTCCAGTTACATCCAGTGCCGGCGATATCACCGCTTCGTCAGCAAGCGCAAAGCGATTCATTTTTTGGGCAACAGAAAGGAATGCCAGTAGCGGCTTGCAGGCAGATTGATAATTCAGCTGCTCTGCCTTGAGCTTGTCCACACCCGCCTGTTTTCTGGCAAGTAAATCAGGGTCGGCAAGCAAACTACCAATCAATGCATCAAGTTCTGATGGCGCATCAATTACCCAGCCTGCGTCATAGTGTTTTATCAGACTCGCCAGGGGAATCCAGCTATTAATAATGATCGGTAAACCACTTTCCAGATACTCCATGGCGCGGTAGGAATGACTGAACTCACGTTCCGGGTTACGTTCACCCAGTTCCAGACCAATATGGCATTGCTGAAGACTGGTCTGCATGGCAGCGTATCCCAGCAAAGTTGATCGCGCCTCTTCTCCACTGCCCTCCTTGTCATCACTCGCTTGCGTGAGCAGACCTGGGTAGACGCCGGTATATTCTGTAAATGTCAGGTCCTGATGTTTTACTACCAGAGCTTCAAGAGTATTTCTGTAGTTTTCAAAATTGCGCCATGGCCAGTCAACACCGGCATTTACCAGGGTTAATGGCGACAGCAAGTTATTAACTCGCCTTAGTTTTGAACGCGTGGCGATGGGAACAATAGAAATGGGGATCTGTTCACGACAATCGATGCCTGCCTGCAATAAAAGGGGAAGCAAAAGGTCGGCCTGGCGCTGATTTCCGGCAAGTACGTGGTCAATTTTTGACAGATGCCGAATGATTACTCCGGCTTGCTGCGCAACGCTCTCTGGCTCCTGAAACATAATTTCCAATAGTCGTGGCGCTATAAAATCCAGCACTATCGGAATATCAGACTCCGGCAAATGATCAAGCAAGTACCAGTAGGCAACAATAATGCTATCAAAGGCTTCCTGCGCTATTAAACTGTGAAGCTCTTCAGCAGACTTATAGCGGTCAGCGATCCGGGAATTGGCAGGGGGTTCAGCGTTGTTTAGGGGGACTGGCGTTTCAGCGTCTTCTAAAGCGCTTGTCATAACTGGCTCCGGCATGAATGCCAGCTGATGTACCTGGTGACCTGCAGCTTCCAGGACTTCTCTTATACCCTGTGCCCTGACCTGATTTCCAGTGGCAACTTTCCCGCTATCCAGAGGGGGCTCGAGGGTTAAATAGAGTAACTTCATTAAAAAACGTCGCCTGAAAATAAGCGGGCATGATGCTGTTCTGACAATTCAGTGTCAAGGGACAAAGCCGGATTTCCAGACCAGAATAATTCAGCTGTATGCCTGCAGCCTTCCTGCCTCTATAATGAAACCATGTTTTCCCTCTTCGACCTGATACTGATTTTCCTCCTGATGGGTGTTATCTATTACTGGTGGCGCAGTAGTGAGCAACATGCCGTAGCGCTCTCTTCTGCCAGAAAATACTGCCAGGAGAGAGATATCCAGTTACTGGATGACACCCTGGCTTTCAATAAATATTCCTTCACCAGAGCCAGCAACAAGCGCAAGTACCTGGCCCGCATCTATGTTTTTGATTTCTGCCAGGATGGACAGGATCGGCATAAAGGCGAAATCGTCCTGAGTGGCTATTCTGTAATTCGCGTCATGCTGGAAACCGAGCAACTCGAAATCACACAGTACTGAGGATGTAGTTACAAGTTACAAGTCTCAAGTCTCAAGTCGGCGACCTCGGGTCGCCCTGTCGGATGCGTCCCTGCGGTCCTTATCCGACCTACAGAAAACCATTGAAGCCTGAAAGCAGGGTTGCTTGTCTCTTGTCTCTTGTCT
>Ga0255779_1002198_pt1 | contig 20982 bp, 15 predicted proteins | sample 011ome_21_FD_179977 | JGI IMG/M metagenome (GOLD analysis project Ga0255779, IMG submission 179977) | Coastal salt marsh microbial communities from the Groves Creek Marsh, Skidaway Island, Georgia - 011508AT metaG (version 2) | ecosystem: Environmental > Aquatic > Marine > Intertidal zone > Salt...
CAACGGCAATTCGTGGTGTGGAGGGTGGAGGAAAGGTGAGCAGCATGACTGCTCATACTTACAAAACCGATGAGGGCGATGCTGCGTTGAAGTGTCCAACAGAAGTGTTGATCACAGATCGTCGAGAGAAGGAGCTCAACGACCTTGGTTTTATTGCGGTGGTTAACTCAAAAGGCTCGGACTTTGCGGCCTTCTTTGGTGGTCAGTCAACCAACAAACCTAAAAAATACAATCTTGATGCCGCTAATGCGAACGCAGCGCTGTCATCGCGCCTTCCCTACATTTTGGCGGCCTCGCGATTCGCTCATTACATAAAAGTAATCATGCGTGACAAGGTGGGTAGTTTCCAAACGCGGCAATCTGTTGAGGAGTATTTGAATCTTTGGATCAGCGACTATGTTCTCCTCAGTCCCAGTGCGACACAAGGTGAAAAGGCACGATTCCCGCTATCCGAAGCCCGAATTGATGTTGTTGATCAACCAGGTAAGCCAGGCGCCTATTCGGCAACTGTCTTCTTGAAGCCGCATTTCCAGATGGAAGAGCTGTCTACGTCAATTCGGCTGGTTGCAGAGCTGCCAGCATCAGCGGCCTAACCGCTTCGTCTAAAAATCAGGTGAGGCCAGAGAGCCTCACCATTAATTAAAGGAACAAGAAATGTCTGATGTACTGATTCTTGACATGGGTGCAACCATTAAAGGTAACTGCGACATAACCGGTTACGCTGACAAGATCATTGTGGGTAGTTTTTCGCACGGCGCGTCAATCCCCATGCAAAGTGATCCATCTAACACCGAGCGCACTGCTGGACGCCCGATGTTCTCCGAAATGAGCTTCTCAAAAATGTCAGATCTGTCTACGACGGAAATGTACAAGGCGTGTAGCCAAGGTTCAAAAATTGGCACGGTCACTTTACACGTTGGTCGGGTCGAAAATGGCAAGTTCATGAGCTTTTTGAAGTACGAGCTCACCAATGCAATGATTTCTAGCATCAACACCTCTGGAGGAGGAAGCGGTTTACCCAGTGACAGTTTTAGCCTGAACTTCACAAAAATAAAGTGTGAGTACACGCAGCAGAAGTCTGACTCCTCGAAGAAGGGTACGGGCACTTGGAACTGGAACATGGAGACCATGAAGTCGGATTAATCTCGTTCAATTGCCTGACCTCATCGATTAACGAAGCGATCTAAGTAGGCCTTGCTGTATGGAGCTCGTCGCAAAAATCCCATTATTTGACCGGTTGACTGGTCAGTTGATGGGGTCCAAGGATGGACGCAATCTGCAAGCGGATGGACTCAACCTATCGCTTTGTCGGGATTTGGAGCGTTTATTCAGTAGTCGTAATGGTTTGACGATGTCGGAGTTTTTAAACTGCGCAGGCGGAGTCATGCATTACGGCATACCTGACACGTTGGATCTCTCCCCTCAGTCAGGTCGTGATATTGGGTTGCTAGAAGATGTATTGCGCCACGCAATTGCGTTGTATGAGCCCCGATTACTGAATGCCACTATCGTTGCTCGACCAGATGAAAACAATAAATACGGCGTCAACGTGCAACTGAAGGCGGCCGTAAGGTTAGGCGGGCAATTGAGACGGGTTGATTTTGATCTTCAGATGGGGGCTAACGGCGTTGCGATGCAGCCAGTCGAGCCCTCCTCTACAAAAGGTGAAATGTGACTCCTGAAAATGATCTTCTGGACTACTACCGTGACGAAATAGCCTACTTGAGAGTTCAAGGCGGCGAATTCGCTGCGCGGTATCCAAAAATTGCACAACGTTTGCTGTTGAGCGCATCGGAGTCTCCTGATCCGCATACAGAGCGGTTAATGGAGTCTTTCGCGTTTTTGACCGCACGGGTACATCGCGACATTGATGATGAATTTCCAGCAATTTCTGGGGCACTGCTCGAGAGTACGTGTCCTAATTTGGTTCACCCAGTTCCCTCTCTATCGATCGCCCAGATGGATCTCAATCCCTCACAAGGCAAGGTCACCGCGGGATTGAAGGTTCCCAGGGACACCGGGCTGTGGGCGTTCGCCGCCAGTGGGCAGACATGCCGATTTAAAACGGCAGCGGACGTTGAGCTGTGGCCTCTGAGAATTAGTCGGGTGGCTCTTGAGCAAGAGCGGATGCTGAAGTTGAGTTTTGAGGCAGTGGGTGGCGTCGATGTATCCGAATTGACGCTTGACAAATTGGCCATTCATTTAAGTGGCGATTTGTTAGTCACCATGCCGTTGCACGATTTACTTGTGAGTGGACTAGAGGGCATAGAGTTACTGACGGGTAGTGGCAATACACACAAAATTGCCCCAAGCAAGTTCGCTGAGTTGGGCCATGGTATCGACGAACTTGCCGTACCCAACCCCCGTAACGGACATCCAGCCTATGCGTTGTTACAGCAGTATTTTTCCCAACCACGCCTATTCCAATTTTTTGAATTAAGCGGTTTAAAAGGGCTGCTGGGAACTGGAAAAACGTTTTCTATTCGACTTGTGTTTGATCGTTCCAGTCCGACGCTGCAGAACCTAAGTGCAGAAAACTTCAAACTAGGTTGCGTCCCAATCGCTAATCTTTTCGAACAAACGTCCGAGCCAATTACCCTAACTCAAAAAGAATACGAGTACCGTTTGATCCCAGATTTTCAGCGGGAGGATACGGTGGAAATTCACTCCGTGCAGTCTATTTTTGTGACTGATCCGGAAATAGAACGCCCCATCGTTATCCCTAACGTCTTCGCAGGTGCGGATGAGTCGGGAGAGAGCGATGTTTTTTGGACCAGCCGGCGAGAGGTTAGCTTGCGCACGGATATGACAGGTTGTGACGTCTACTTGGGCTTGGTCAATAACCTCGACGAACCCAAGCTGCCAGCGTCACCGGTTATTTACGCAAAAACCCTTTGTACGAATCGCAGATTGGCAGAGATGGTCCCAGCTGGAACAAAGCTGGTTGGTCAGAACATATCGACCTCAATTGCGATAAAAAATTTATACCAGCCGAGTCCCCAAGAGCAGCCCAAGGTGGGGAAGAGAGCCCTTTGGAATTTGGTGTCAATTCTGCGCTTGAATCACCAAAGCCTTCTGGATAGCACGCATGGGTTGGAGCACTTAAAAGATCTCCTGATGCTGTTTGCCGGAGATTCTGCGTCCAATCAAGGCCAGATCCGAGGAATAAAGTCTCTCATAACGAAGCCCGCGACCCTTAGAAAGGGTACTGATGTATGGCGAGGGGTGTGCACTGGGACTGATATTGCAATCGAGTTCGATGACGATGCATTCGTCGGTGCGTCTCCCTTGTTGTTTTCAAGGGTACTTCTAGAATTCCTATCGCTCTACACCACCGTGAATTCTTTTGTGCGGTTGACCGTTTATAGGCGTGGGCAGATTTGGGCCTCGTGGCCTGCTTTAGGGGGCGGCCAGTGCGTGATGTGATCGCCCGCCTGTTGGCGCAACCGCAAGGCTTTGACCTGTTCCAAGCGATCAGCTTACTAGAGCGCGACGCGGCTGAAAAAAAAGGCCTTGGGACATCCTTAGGCGAAGATGAATCGATCAGGCTGAAATCGGACATCAGCCTTAAGTTCCATGCAAGCGACATTCGCAAGGTTTCAAGAAATACAGCCGAGGGGCCATCTCACACGCTGATAACGCCGATCATGTCCTTAGCCGGGCCAAACGGTCCAATGCCTGTTGTGTTCACTGAGATGCTGCTAGAGCAATCAAAAGTGCGTGATTTTGGGGCGGCGGACTTCTTGGATATTTTCAATCAACGATTACTCGGTCTTCTATACAGAGGTCGTAAGAAGCATCACCTCTCTTTGCAGGGTCGTGCTTGGAGACGGTCAGCGGCAGTGCGGGCTTTGGAGGCGTTGTCGTCTGTAAGGTTAAAAGACTCTGCCCAGATAAGGCTCAATCATGTGGCGCTTCAGGGCGCTGCTCCTCGCTCGGTAATTGGCCTGGTGCAGGTGATAAAGGATCGGCTCGGTTTACGCTGCGTTGTTGAGTCGTTTGTTGGAAATTGGGTTGAAGTCACCGACCCTCTGCAACCGCGTTTGGGTGGTAGGCGTCAAAGTGCTTTGCGTTTAGGGGTTAACACAACCCTAGGAACGCGGGTATGGAGCCAAGATCAAGCGATCACCCTTCGGGCTGAAACCAGCAGCATGGTCGAGTACGCCTCTTTTCTGCCGGGCGGGTTGGGATACGAGAAACTCACCAAATTAGTACGAGAGTATTTTCAACGGCATATCGATGTGTTCTTTTGGCCCGCGCCGCCGTCAGGAATAACTTCATCGTCTTTAAGCCCAACTGGTACTGGCGCTGTGCATGCCAGATTAGGATTAACGGCATGGATAGGAGGCATTGAGAACGGTGCCAATCGACCCGCTTACGGATCACCATGCCTTAATCTGCGGACGACATTAACCGGTTCTTATGCGCCAGAGGTGCAGTGACGATGGAAATCGACATCCGCACCCTATTGACGCGCCTTAATCCATCGTGCAAACACGCGATGAATATGGCCGCTCAGGTATGCGTGAATCAAACGCACTTTAATGTCGAAATTGAACACTTGCTCTTGGCAATGCTCGAAGAGCCTCTGCCAGACTTGGCGCTGATATTTGATGAGCACCAGATCAACCGGGAAAAAGTAGTTGAGCAATTGCAAAAGAGCGTCGAGGGTTTTAAACGAGGTAATGCACGAACGCCAGCATTGTCCCCACTTTTCGCGCCACTTATTCAAGAGGCTTGGCTGCTGAGTTCAATGCTCCTTGGCGAGCAGGAGGTTCGATCCGGAACAATCATGCTCGCGATGCTGGAAGTAGCGGCGCTAAGAGGTGTATTGCTGGAGTCCGCGCCACTTTTATTGGAGATACCGCGAGAGGTATTGCGCAACGCGCTCCCTGATGTGTTGGAAAAATCGGGAGAGGATGTCGGCGAATTAACTGTTGTCTCAAGCGGTGAAAAGGCGGCTATGCAAGCCAATGGGAAAATGCCGTCGTCCCATCCCAAAGAGAAAAATGCGACTCCCGCTTTAGATCAATATACGGTTGACATCACGGCGTTAGCGCGCAAGGGTCTTATTGATCCGATACGAGGCAGAGATACAGAAGTGCGACAAATTATTGACGTACTTCTTCGTCGGCGGCAGAACAATCCGATTTTGACTGGTGAGGCGGGTGTAGGAAAAACCGCTGTGGTTGAGGGTTTTGCACAGCGTGTTGTTGATGGTCACGTGCCTCCTGCTTTGCAAAATATAAGCGTTCACTCATTGGATTTAGGGTTACTGCAAGCAGGAGCTGGAATCAAAGGAGAGTTCGAAAACCGAATCAAATCCGTCATCGCCGAAGTCCGGTCATCAATCAAACCGGTGATCCTTTTTATTGACGAGGCACATCAGTTAATAGGCGCGGGCGGCCAAGAAGGTCAGGGTGATGCAGCTAACCTGCTTAAACCAGTTCTCGCAAGAGGTGAGTTACGGACCATCGCCGCCACCACCTGGGCAGAGTACAAAAAATATGTCGAAAAAGACCCCGCGCTGGCGCGTCGTTTTCAGGTGGTCAAGGTTGAAGAGCCCACAGCGGACGTCGCAGTCGAGATGCTACGGGGTGTCAAAGCGTCCTTAGAAAAACACCATGGTGTTGAAATTTTGGATGAGGCGCTTGAGGATGCAGTGCGCTTTTCTCAACGTTACATTTCCGGCCGTCAATTGCCAGATAAGGCGATTAGCGTTTTGGACACGGCCTGTGCGAGGGTCGCTGTCGGCTTATCGGGTGAGCCGGAGTTGATCGAGTCAACTCGCAGCGCATTGCAAAATCAAAATGAAACGCTTCGCCTGCTAAGGCAACGTTGTGCCAGAGGTGAGCCTCTCGAGTCGAACATTGCCTTGGCTCGTGTACAAGTGAAACAGACCGAAGAAAAACTTGATGGACTTCTTGAGAGCCTAAGGGCGGAGCGCGCCTCAGTTAAAGAAATCACAGACCTGCGCAAAAAAATATCAGAACTGACTGATGCCGACACCAAGCTTATGGATGAGGAAGCTCAGTCCATGGCTGACCAACTCACGCGTCTGACCAGTGGCCTTGTAGCGATTCAAGATGATGCGCCAATGGTCCCTTTGTATGTTGATGGGAAAGTTGTTGCGGATGTGATCTCGTCGTGGACCGGTATCCCCATTGGACGAATGATGACTGATGAGGTTCACACAGTCTTACACCTAAAAGACCGTTTGCGTGCACGTGTCATTGGTCAGGATGACGGGTTGGATACGATCGCCCGTCGTGTGCGAACCTTTCGGGCACAACTGGATGACCCCGCGAAACCGGTTGGGGTATTTATGTTGGTTGGCCCTAGTGGGGTCGGTAAAACTGAAACGGCGATGACGCTTGCCGACATGTTGTACGGTGGAGAAAAAAACGTTATCACCATCAATATGTCGGAATATCAAGAGGCTCATACCGTATCAAGTCTGAAGGGCGCACCACCCGGATATGTCGGATACGGAAAAGGGGGCGTCCTTACCGAAATGGTCCGTCGTCGCCCTTACAGCGTTGTGTTACTGGATGAGATAGAAAAGGCTCATCCTGATGTGATCGAGTTGTTTTTCCAAGTGTTTGACAAAGGTGTGATGGAAGATGGGGAGGGTGTCAGCATCGACTTTAAAAACACGTTGATCATCCTGACTTCGAACTCGGCACAAGAAACAGTTGTCTCAGCGTGTCGATCTGGGGTCAGACCGACCAGCGATGAGATGCTTTCACGCTTGCGTCCAGAATTGCAGCGAGAGTTCAGTCCTGCATTTCTGGGGCGTTTGGTTATTGTTCCCTACTATCCTCTGGGGGACGAGCAGATTCGTTCTATCGTTACGCTGAAACTTCGTAAGTTAGCCAGTCGTTTTAGAGAAAATCACAATGCGACATTCACGTGGGACTCTCAGGTCACGGATCTGATTACAGATCGTTGTGTTGAGGTGGACAGCGGGGCAAGAAATATCGATTACATATTGACGCATCACGTCCTGCCTAATTTATCGACATTGGTTCTCGAGAGAATCTCCATTCACAAGCCTTTTTCTTCCGTTCACATGTATGTTGACGGTGATGGTGAGTTTTCCTACACCTTGAAAAATCAAGTGATTGGCTTTGGAGAGACCTCATGAGAACCGGTTTCAAGCAGCCTGTCGGGATATTGTCGATTAGTACACCGTTCGGTGATGATGATTTGTTGTTGGATGCAATCGAGGGGTATGAAGGGATATCGGAACTATTTTGCTTCCAGCTCCATATGCGCTCACCCGTCTCCAACCTCGCAGCAGACACGATTGTGGGAAAGTCGGTCACGGTGACTTTGCAGGCCGAGGGCGCTGAGAGTAGGGAGATAACGGGCATCGTTTCTCGTTTTTCTCAAAGCGGTTTTGATCGTGATTTTGCAAGCTACCAAGCCGAGTTGGTTCCTGATGTCTGGCTTTTGAAGCTCTCCCGCGATCGAAAGATATATCAAAATAAATCTGTACCAGACGTACTTACAGAGGTTCTGACAGCCTTTGGAATCGCAATCGAAGATAAGTTATCTGCGTCCTATGAGCCTATTGAGTACATTGTTCAATACGATGAGACGGCGTACGACTTCATCTCTCGTTTGATGGGCAATGCAGGAATTTTCTTTTTCTTTTCATTTTCCAATAGCGAACAAAAAATAGTCCTAGCGGACGACGCTTCCGCGTTTGAAAGCTGTGTGGGTGCAGACACCGTGCGGTTCGCCCCCATGACTGGACAAGAAAATCCGCTAGATACAGTCGTGTCATTTAACTATGAAAATTCGGTCAAGTTAAAGACGGTGACGGTGAGTGACTACGATTTCACGTCGCCTACGACATCTCTCGAAGGTAGTTACGAGCAAGCCAGTGGAGCGGGAGAGATGTATGAGTTTGGCTCCGGGCACTCTGACACAGCGGCTGCTACGGCAATTGCCCAACTTCGCGCAAAGGCTGGTGGGGTCAGCGCGACCCTGCTGCGCGGTGACAGCTTTGCATACCCGTTTGTGCCTGGTGCCAAATTTACACTAAAGGATCACTTCGTAGCGGCTCTTAATTCGGAATACGTCATTCGGCGAGTGCAACACATTGCGCGTGACGACTACTACAGTAACTCCTTTGAGTCATTTCCTTCTGCCACTACGTATAGCCCAGCAATACAGATCAATAAACCTAAGGTCGCTGGATGCGAATCTGCCATTGTGGTTGGGCCCAGTGGCGAGGAAATTTGGACTGACGAATACGGTCGGATAAAGCTCCAGTTCCCATGGGATCGCGATGGCGTGAAAGATGAAAACAGCTCTCCTTGGATTCGAGTGAGTCAATCTATGGCTGGAGCAGGATTCGGCTCGATTTTTATCCCTCGGATAGGGCAAGAAGTAATCGTTTCTTACTTGCAGGGTGACCCTGAGCGTCCAATCGTGACTGGCTGCGTCTACAACGGTGAGAATACGACGCCGATGGAGCTCCCTGCCAATCAAACACAAACCATCGTTCGCACCTGGTCATCAAAGTCGGGTGAGGCTGGCAATGAGCTTAGGTTTGAAGATAAAAAGGACTCAGAGGAGCTGTATCTTCACGCTCAAAAAGATATGAATGTTGAGATCGAGAACGACCTCAACACAACGCTTGTTAAGGGATCTGAGACGCATCTCATCAAAGAGGGGGATCGCCTAACCGAGATCCAAAAAGGTAAGGAAATTCACAAAGTCCAGACGACTCGGTCATTGGAAGTGGTTGGCGATGAGACCCATACAAACAGCGCGGCGTTCACCCATACGGTCGACGGCGATTACAACCTGACTATCAAGGGGGCTTTAAACATTACGGTCACTGGTGCGATCACGGTGAAGTCGGATGCCAATATTGACCAGACCGCTGGAAGCGATTTCTCATTGAAATCCGGAACAACGTTTTTAAGCGAGGCTGGCACCGCGCTCACGGCTAAGGCCGGTACCGAGTTAACTGCGAATGCGGGTACGAATTTGACGAATAAAGCGGGCATGAAGCTGCTCAATGATGCCGCTATGCAAATTGATAATCAGGCGGCCATCATAAATAGCAAAGCCAGTGCCACCCAGACAGTAGAGGCTGGCGCCTTACTGACCCTCAAGGGGGCGTTGGCAAAGGTCAACTAATCAACATGACAAATACCGCCACCTCTTTCGACACCATCGAGCCCATTTTGGGTGAGCAGGATGTAGATGCGCTCGTGCCGATTGAGGAGAGAGATGACGAAGGAAACCTTCGCATGCAATGTACGACGCAGGGTGGGCAGTTGCATGGCTTACTTCTCAAATCCTCCGAGTCAGGCAAGCCGCTGATGCAAGCAAGTTTTAACAGAGGTAAGTTGCAGGGGCGAATGACCCTATACGAAGAAAATGGTTTGCCAGCACAAACAAGCGAGTATCGAGAAGGACTGTTGCAAGGTCAGATGCGTATTTTTTCGCAGGGAAAGTGCATATCAGAGCAGCAATATATACACGGCAAGCTTGAGGGTAAAAGCGCTACCTACGATCTCACCGGTCAGTTGACTTCCGTCATGCATTTTGTGGCTGGCGAACTACATGGGGTTGCAGAGTTTTACTCGCAAGGTGAGTGCGTGCGTCGTGCGAACTACAAGCATGGGTCGTTGGACGGAGAGTCGCTTGACTTTAATCGCTACGGGGAGGTTGTCCAGCGTTCAAATTACCGTGCCAACTTGTTGGAGGGCTACTTCATCAGGTATTGGCCCGGAGGTGAGGTGATGGAGCGAACCCAGTACTCGCAAGGAACGCCCGTCGCCCCCACAGAGCGCTTTGACCAAGAGGGTACCCGTGTTGACCGGAACTTCGCCCGCCCGCCTTTGTTAGAGCGGATAAAAATATTTTTGAGGGGAGACTAATGGGACAACAAGTTTGTATGGGTGCGATGCTCAGTTGCTCCTTCGGGGTAGCACCAGGCTCATTGATGGTTTTGCCTTTGAGTCAAGTGATGACGACGACACCCGCGGCCAACATTATGGACAACAAACCGATGGTCAACGTCCTGCCATTTGGCATGTGCCAGTCTCTCGCTAACCCAATGGTTGCGGCGGCCACCGCGGCAGCCTTGGGTGTATTGACGCCGATGCCTTGTATACCGATGACGATGGCCCCGTGGATGCCAGGTTCACCAACAGTTTTGATTGGAAACATGCCAGCCTTAACTGACAGTTCAAAGCTCATGTGCAGTTGGGGTGGCGTAATCGGGATTGATGCGCCAGGTCAATTTACGGTTTCGGTGGCGTAGGGGATTCTTATGAATTACGAGTTCAACGTAACCACGCGACTGACATACATGTTTGTCATTGCGTCGGTGTTGCTACTAGTTTTCACTTTTCTGTTTGGCCTGCATCTGGGCGAAAGCATCGCACGCGAATCGCTGGCGAATTCGAAACCATTGGTCGCTGATGGTTCAGTGGTAACCAGTCCAGCATCTACCGGGGCCTCAAGCTTAAGTAAAGTTAACGGTGCGGTGCGCGATGCACAAAATGCCTTGAAAGTTCCAAAGCTACCCTCTGTCGGTGGCTTACCTGCCAATATTCCTTTAGAGGTTGGGAAGTGACAAAAGCGAGTGTTATACAAAAAATGAAGAAGTTTCAAATTGACTGTTCGCGGCAAATTTTTAATGCCGTTCTCGGGCTTGCTCTGGTGACTAGTCTTGCTGGTTGTAGCGTGCTCGATTTTGTTAAAGATAAGGTCGCCTCTGTCGCCTCGGTTGCCGAATCTGCGCTCGGTTTAAAAGAGCCAGGTCCACCAAAATGGTCGATGTTACGTCTCGTTGCAGAGAAGGGAGCGTTTGACGACACAGCCGCAGCTGCTGATTTGGTATGCATTACAGACGAAAAACTATCGGCAACATTTTCAAAAACAGCAGCCAAAATTTGGTTTGATAACAAAGAGAACCTACTAGCAACCTACGCGGAAAATTTGACGTTGATTAGCCGAGAAATAGTGCCGCAGCAGACGTTGCTAATCAGCGAGGAAGAGCTTGAAAGCTGCGTCGGATTCACGGCACACCTGTTTGTCAACTACCGCTCAGATGGCTTACATGCCCTAACTCTTGACATGTCAACGCCCGGCTACACCGTCGAGTTGGGTAAAAGTCAATTCAAAGCCACGGTCAGCGAATAACAAACCCATTAAAAAAAATAAACGATATGACATTTCCAGCACCAATCGATCGTATTCAGTGGCATGAAGGAATGCTGCTTGGCCCACAGCACTTTCAAATCGAAAGCGCCAGAGTTGACCAACTTGTCGCGTGGCAGGTAGGACTGACGCAACCGAATGCTTGGGGGGTGAGTGAGCTGGTCTTAGATGAAAATCTATTATCTAACGGCGTAATTCGTGTGCTTAACTTCAGTGCTGTCATGCCCGATGGTTTCGCGGTAGATCATTCGGCGGAGTTGTCGCCGGAACTTGATCTTTCGCTGGATCTGAAAAAATTAGGTGAGCAGGCCGACGACGGTGTTGCGATCTACGTTGTTTTGGGCCGGTCTAGGACACTGCGTAATAAAGCGTTGCCCCCAAGGTTCGTTGGCAAGCAACACCTGCCCGTTGAAGACGAAGTGTCGGAGGCGTCACCCGTTGACATCGCGCGCTCGCGCCCACTCCTTTCCTTGCAAGCGGGTGAACTGCCGTCGTCTGCTTATGTGTCGATCAAGTTATGTGTGATTAAAAAAGACAATGAGCTCTACCGCCGCGGCGAGTATGAACCGCCATGGTTGTCGATACCTCAGACCAGTGGACAACGACAGCGCGCAAACGCGGTCGCATCGCAGGTTCGGAGCAAGGCGGTGTTTTTGGCAAAGCAAATGGTAACACCTTCATCAGCTGTGGAGGACAGAGTTCTTCACCTTGAAATGCGAGCTCGCCTCAACGCTCTCACCCAAGGGCTGCCTCTGTTGGAGGCTGTGTTGCAGGCCAAGCAGCTGTCTCCGTATCAACTTTACTTGGCACTTTGTTCGCAGCTGGGGTTTTTAGTCGGTTTGCGTCCGACGGCGGTGCCACCAATTCTGCCTGCCTGGAATCATGCCGAGCCTGGTACCAGCCTTTCGCCTTTGCTTGATATTTTGGAGGGTTTCGTGGCGGAGATCAGTCAAGACTGGCGAACTGAAGTGTTTACCTTCAATGGTGAAGTATTTGAAATACACCTTGATGGGGAATGGATCGGGGAGCGCCTTGTGGTCGGAATGTCGGGTCAAACTGACAAAGAACTGGTTGCGTGGATGAGCGGTGCCGTTATTGGCTCATCTAGCGTTTGGGGTAGCTTGAGCGATCACCGTGTCTTAGGTGCCACGCGCAAGCAGGTGTTGGAGGTCCCCGAGTTAGGACTGCGCGGTAATAACGGGCAAATATTGTTCTCGATCATTGTAGACCCGCGCATTGTTCTAAAAGATCAGACCTTCGTAATTGGCAATGTGAATATGACACGCAAGGTGCCGCGACCTCAACAGGTTGTTTTGTACCTAAAAGGTTGAAATGCCGAAGCCCGAGGATGAACAAATGACTTCGATGCAAATAAACGATCCCATGCGTATGACTTCGACCGAGGGGGATACGGCAAAGATCGATGCCGCGTCTCATCAGTTACGTCAATTTTATTTGGCGTTGCAGCGAATTGCGGTTGCTGCTCAGGGCTTAAATCAAGAGCAAAGCAAAGAGGGTGCAGCAAAAATCAGTGATCGGCTTATTGAGTTGATTGAGCTACAAACCTTAGAGGCACAGCGTCAAGGTGGGCGGATGTCCTTGGATAAGGAGGCGCACGCGCGCTACATCAAGGCGGCATTAGCAGACGAATTTCTACTTGCACTCGATTGGGAGGGACGAGGTTACTGGCGGCAGTGGCTTCTTGAAGAGCGCCTTTTCAATAGCAGCCAAGCGGGCGAAAAAATATTCTATTCTGTTGATGCAATCTTGAGTTCGAGAGATCCTTCTCACCGAGGTGTTGCACTACTTTATCTATACGCGTTGTCGCTCGGTTTTCAGGGGCAGTTTAGAAGCGGAGAAGAGCTCGAGACGCTTGCGGTTTACAGACGAGACCTCTTTCAATTCGTTTATCAGCGTCCAGCAGAGGCCTCAGGGCGGGAGCGCTTTGTTTCTGACGGCGCATATCAAAGCACTATCTCGCACCTGATCGGCGATCGTGCGCCTAAGCTTAGTCGGGGTAAATTATTTTTTGGACTTTCCTTTTTGATACTGCTGGTGGTTTCGCAGGTAATTTGGCTGTTTATCTCTTTTCCGTTAGAGGAAATTTTGAATAGCTCTCCAGCATTTAACGCTATTGCGTCTAAAAAATAAGGCGAATAACGTGCTTGATTATTTAACAACCCACTTCTGGACGATTTTTTTTGGTGTCTTGGCGATTGGCGCCTTGATCTTGATAGCGCTGATCATTTCTGCAGCCATTAAGAAGAACGAAGCGCCAGTGCCTGAAAAGGTTGAGGTTGACCGAGGTAAAGGTATTCGTTTGCGTTTTTTGAGAAGATCATTTCGTCGTGCCGTGGAGTTTGTCGAGACTAAACTAGTCTCTCGCTCGCAGAAATACAACTATCACTGGAGTATTGTTTTTGATGAGGGCGACTCTCGTGATGCGGTGCCGTTTGACCAGTCGGGTATTCCGCAGTCGTTTGACTTCAGTGCGAAAGGAGGCTCATCAGAAAAGGGCCTTCAATGGGATGTTTTTGACAAAGGGCTTACCGTCCAATTCAAGTCTGAATTTTTGGGAAAACACACAGAAAAGGATATTGTTGATAACAAAACTTGGAGCGATTTCCTAACACTCGCGGAGAACTATCGCGCCGAGAGACCTTTCGACTCCGTGGTCATTGCGATTCCATTCTCGGAATTACTCACCAATGACCCCACGGCCGATGCATCCCTGGCTCAGCGTGCACGCGCACTTCAAAAGCGAATTTGGCAGGCACAGGTTCGTTTCGCTCTGACCTTCCCCGTTTATATCCTCGTTACAGAGTGTGAGGCAGTGCCCGGCTTTGCTAAATTTGCAGCCGCACTTTCACCTCCGATGCGTAATAGCATGATGGGGTGGTCGAACGCCTTAGAGTTAACAGCCCCATTTCTCCAAGACTGGGTTGATAGTGGGCTTGATAGCGTCTTGGCCGATATCCAAGAGGCAAGTATTGAGCTAGCGGCCTTGGCACCAGGAGGCGAAGAAAGTAGCGAGCACTTTATGTTGCCGTTGCATCTTGAGAAAGTAAGACATGGCTTACGGCTCTTTATAAGAGAGGTATTCAAGCCGAGCAGTTACCACTCTGCGTTCCCACTTAGAGGCTTTTACTTTACTGGGGATGTCAGCCCCGAGTCGCAGGTTTTAGCGATCAGGTCATCTAATTCAGGGGAGGCAGAGGGGGCTGAGACACAACCAAAAGATGTTTCCGAGCAAACCTTTGACCTCAAAGCGCTCGATGCGATTTCACGCTCTGCGGTGGAGGCCATAAACCGCGATCCTGTAATTTACCGTGAGCCCGTTTTTCTAAGAGACTTTATAGAACTGAAGGTCTTTTCAGAAACTGGTCTGGTTCGGAAAGCATCAAGCTATCGAATGCGCGTTTCTGGCTCAAATAGGTTACTGCGCTGGGCAGGTTTCGCCTTGATTGGTCTCTGGTGCGTCGCTCTTGTGGGCGGTAGCATGCGCCTAGCTTGGGTAAAGGATGAAAGACTCACTTTGGAGAGAAATCACCAAGCCCGGGATTTGGAAAATCTGACCCGTGATCCAAATGAGTCGCTACCAGATCTGATTGAGAGGCTCAAAAAACAGCTCTCTCAGGAACTTGAGATTGCCAGCAATGCAGTCAAACCCCGTGAGCTGATGTGGGCAACATCGATGCCCGGCTCTTGGCCCATATTCAACGACCTGAATGAACAACTCACGGTACATTTTTCCCATATTATTGCCAAGAGTCTGCAAGAAGACTTACGCCGCCTAACCTACGCACGCATATCGGATCTGACCGGTTCGCGGTTAGACAATATTACGGGCACGTTGAGTCCTGAGAAAACATGTGCCCTACCCAAGGGCTTGGTAAAGAGTGATGGTTTACCGCTTGAGGCTGCGGTCGATCCGGAGGATCAACCTTCGTACTTTCCACTGATACAGTATGTCGATATGATCGACGCGCTCAGCGATGCTAGCAGTGTGATCAACAGGTTTAGCCTGAATGACCCGAGGGTTCCCGCGTTGGTTGAGCTTCGCCAGACGCTTACGCTTCTGCTTGGCGGAGCCCCAGCCTCCGACGTTAATGGTGCATACGCTTACTTAAGTAGAGAGCGTGAGGACACCGCGTCGATCGAAATGCAAAACGTTCGCCCAGCTTTCGAATGCGCATTGGGTATGGGTCTTATTGAGTTTAGAAAATCTTTATTTGAGGATAGCAAGCTTACTCAGTTGGAGTCACGAATCGCTGGGCAATTAACGGCCTTCTCTTCTGAGCGGAAGACAGCGGAAGATCTGGGTGCTTGGCGTATGTTATCTGTTGACCTAAAAGAGGAGGAGCAGATTTTTAGTAGCGGGCGCGGTAGTTGGATTAGGTTAGAGAAGATAAGTGACGATCCTTCCGTTCGCATGATGCTGAATAAAATCGCGACAAATCCTTTGCTTGGAAAGGACGTCGCACAACTTGCGAACACGCAACTCCAAGCCGACTTTGACAGGTTTAAAACCAAGTGGGCGCAGGCAGTAGAGGTCGGCGTATCCAAAGGCGATCTTATCTGGGACCCAAAAGCAGGAGCCTGGGAGACCTCTAAGGACAGGAAAGCATTGAGCCTTTCTGTAGAGAAGCTGGTATCAGGTCCTTGGAAAGAGGTTCACTCAAAGCCGGTTTTACCTGATACCGATAGTGATGATTATTTAAGCTGGGACCTCAGCAAGTTGGACGAAGCGCTGGCCATATCCGATGAAATGCGAAAAATAAAGCAGGAGTTGATCCCCGGCGTACCCTTCAAGTACCGTTCGAATTTTGATATGTTCATCAACCAGCAGATCACTTTCCACACTGCGGGGTTGGTCTCTGACGCGGTCGTGTGGAGTAGCATGCCTATAGGGAACGAGGCAGACCGTGAGTCGGCCAATGCAAGGATCGCCAAAATCGCGATGCTGTTTAAATGGCTCAACGCGAAAGACTTGTCTCGCCAAATGCAAAATTTGGTGAGTACAGAGGCAACGGATCGTCTTTATTTGATCAACGAAGAGTTCGTAGCGGCTGAATTGTTCGCTCCTCTAGATAGCAAGTTTAAAAATTGGCGTAATGAGACGTCCCCGATGATGGCGGCCTACGGCTTCGATGATATGGAGGCGTTGCAAACCTATGTGGATCAACAAATAACCGCGGCTGGCAAGTTTGCGCAGAGGGCATCCGCTGTTCTGTCACAGTTATCGGACGAAGAGCAAGTTAACCCCTTGGTTACGCGATGGGACGGGATTGTCCGAGAGGTTGAACGCTACAAATTAAAGAGCCCTCGCAGCGCGCTAGTGTCATTGGAAAAACTACTGCTTGCTGATCCAGTCAAATTCAAGTTAGACGAATGTGCGTCTCAGGCTTCCGGTCGGGGTAGTTCTCGCGGAGCGAACTACTTCCAGGCCACGTTAAATTCGCTACGCAATAACTTAGCTTCGCGTTGCCAGGTCTTGGTAGCTGAAGGGTATCGAGCGGAATGGGGCAAGTTTGCGCAGCACTTTAACGCAAATTTAAAGGGACGTTTCCCCTTTGTCTACGCGGGTGCGACCGACGGTGTGTTACCGGCGACGCTAGATGACATCAAGACATCTTTTGATTTATACGCTTCTGCGAAAAAATCACTTGGAAGCAAGTTACAAAAGGATCCGTCCATAAGCGCATTTGCGGAAAGCATGGATGAGATGGTTAATTTCATGTCGCCCATCTTTTTATCTGACGGTAAGTTGGCGCCCGGCTACGACATATCGTTCGATTTCCGAGTCGCTCGGGAGCAAGAAAAATTCGCCAACACCATCATCGCTTGGGAGCTGCGCGTTGGTAAAGATGTACTGAAATCCGAACAGCCTCTTCGTAAACTTTACTGGAAGCCAGGCTTTCCTATCTCCTTGAAAATGAGGCATGCCAAAGATGGTCCGATTAAACCGGCGTCTCCAACTGGCGATGAATTCATACAGCCGTCCGGCCAAAGCGTTGTGCTATCTGCAAAAACAGCATGGTCGTTGTTCGAATTGTTGTCTAGGTATGTGGACCCTGTTTCTCAGGGCTTAGTTGACGAGGGAGTAAACGTCCTGAGTTTGAAGTATCCGTGGACCAGTAGCGTCGTAAAGTTAACTGAGTTACCTGAGAATGGTTTTGCCACGGTTGGGGTCGGATTTCAAATACGACCTAGGGGTAAAAATGACTTACTCATTTGGCCTAGGGTGTTACCTGTGAGTGCGCCTGATTGGAAAAATTGAGTGACTTGGCCAATGCGAAACTCAGTCTCAAAATTACTAACTAACAATTGATGAAAAGACGACGCGAGTGTGCCTCAGGCACGGATAAACAATTCAATGAAAATTTTCCAAATATGGAGATCTCTAATGGGTGCAATTGAAAAGATCAAGGAAGGGGTGCTCCCGGCCTCTGTGGTGAGTGAGTTACTGCGGCCGATATCATCGCAATCCTCTGCGGGTCACAGCATCCGCTCAGAGTCGTTATTCACCGAAATACGTTTTGCTCGGGATGAGGATGACCCCAATTTGCCTATGGGTGATTGGGCGCGGCCATTAAAAAAGGCTGACTGGGAGTTCATTGAGTTCAATTGTGCTGCAGTGATAAAGCTCCAAAGTAAAGACTTTCAATTAGCGGCGTGGTTAACCGAAGCATGGATTCATTCCGGGCAACTAGAGGGTGCGCGAAATGGTTTAGCCCTCATACACGGTCTGATCGAGCAATTTTGGGAGGATGCTTTTCCTGTGATTGAGGAAGGAGACGTGGATGCGCGCGTCGCCGTTTTTGAGTGGATCAACGACACCCTTGCGAGAACCCTTCGCTATCGCATGACCTTCGTTGACTTGATAGACCAAAAGCCGTCTTCTATTACCTGGGGGGATTGGGATGCCTTGAGCCAAAAGGAGCTTATCGCCTCATCAAACACTGAGGAATCAGAACGCGCGCGTGAAGGCAGGGCAGCGCTTACTCGGGCGTTGGTCTTAAAGAACGTGCGCGACTACTCTGTGGAAGACCTGAAGAAAAGACGCTCGTTAGCCACCGAATGTGATGAGCTAGTTGGTCTTATAAATACGGCGTTGGACGAAAAACTGGGCGCGGACAGACCGAGCTTGGGTCGCTTGCGTGAGACATTTTCAGATTTCATCCGAATTTATGAGTCAATGATTCCTGTGGTCGAGCGCCCAGTACCGGTCGAACCGCAAGAAAACAAAGCCTCTGCCGTGATAGCCCGGACGCCAACCTCGTTAAAAGGGATTCTTTCAATGTCAAGCAATACCCACCCCAACCAAGTAGACAGTGCGACCTGGTCGACTCGAGCCGAGGCCTACGAAACGCTCGAGCGTCTAGCTGATTACTTAGGCGCAATTGAGCCGCACAGCCCCACGCCCTATTTAATTCGCCGCGCCGTATCTTGGGGAAAAATGCCGCTACCGCAATTAATGAATGAAATATTGCGTGAGGGTGGGGATTTACACGGCATGATGAATATGCTCGGCCTACAAAGAGATGATGTACCGCGGTATGACGAAGAGTGAAAACTCTGATTCTTTGAACTGTAGATCAGGCAGTAATCAGAACGCATTTTGCCGATGAGTATTCGTAGAAACAAACATAAAGAGGACGGTAGGAATGCGGTATACATACAAATTCACAAAAAAGTATTTGGTCTGGCTGAGGGTGGTCAGCAGCGTAAAAATTCAATAAAGAAAAATAAAATATACCTGAATTAAGGAGAAAAAATGGCTAATTCAACGTTACGTGGTAAAGCACTATTTAAAAACGCTGCTAATACTGTCAAAGTTGCAAATAGCGTTGCAGGGAAAATTGGGCCAAAACACCCCTTAGCGAAGCAAATGTATGGCGATGTCCTTGTACTAGTAGATAGTTTTGGCTCTCTACTTCACCCCATCTCTTCAGATCCAAGCTTTAGGAAGAAGGCTCGATGGTTTGGGCGCAATCTCACAAAAGGAACAAAAAATGCAATTGCACTTTCCGTTGGTGCGATAGGTGGGCCCGCTGGACTAGCGTTAGCTGGGGGGGGGATTTTGATTGGATTTGCGGTGACCCATGCTTTGGACTATGCTTTTAAATACCATGCTGGTACGCGTACGAAGGATGGAGAAAAAGGGTTAAAAAAGGAAAGGGAAAACAGTCCTGGTTACTGGAAGAACATGGGAATAATTATAACTAATAATAAGGGTCTTAATGAAGTAATGAATATGTGTGCAGAATTTGAGAATGACCGACAAGCATTATTAAAATTACCGATGAGCGCCCAGTCTTGTGATGACTGCTGGCGTCTTTTAGAACACTTGGCTCGATGTGAACTGCGTGTGCATCAGGTTAGTGCCGCCTCACGAACTTTTATGGACTTCGGTCTGTTTATGAATTCCTATATGAATGATCTAGGAAAAAAAGCAGATGAAATTCGCTCAAAGGCAATATCGAAAGCGCAAAAGCTATTTAATTTGAGCCCTGAGGAAATGTTAAAAAATTTAAGTGCATCAGCCCACCATAAAACTGTATTTAATACTGGCGGTTTTATTTATGGAAGCTACGGTGGTGGCCACGAAGAATGGGTCAAAGCTACTAATCCTGAGCTCTCAGGTGGCGGGGGGGCTGGTCAGCTTTCCGGTGGTGATATTGATAAAACTATGGGACTTAGCGATATTTATGCACGAAACTCTGCTGCTACTACAGTAATGGCCGCAGGTGGATCCCTTGGTTATGCTGTAAAGAATATGGTAGCCAGACCTAGTAATATGAGTGCAGCGGCGGCGGGTGGAAATCTTGGAGCAGCAATTACTGGTGCAGCGATAGATGCGCTTCAAGCCTATTACGACGCAAAAGCTTTGGCCAAAGTACATCTCAAATTACAAGACTATGAGGCTCAAGGAGTCAATAAATTCGAAATACTAGCAAAGATCGATAAGCAGGATGTCGAAGCCCTAAGAAAAGAAGTGAAAATTATCTTTAGCACTCTTTGCAACAAAATTAGTGAAATCGATGTAATCCAAAAAGAGCTGAGCGACGATGCTGTTTATGGCGCCCATTTTAAAGGGAAGTCTTTAGAAGACCGTTGCGTTAGGATTACGCGTTTCGTAAAGCTTTTTCATGAAATTGTGGAGATCCGTAAAGTTTATGACGCGTTCTATAAATGCACTTTCGATAGGACCATGTCCTTTGAATTTGACAAAAACGAAAGCATTGCGCTTCCCATGTTGAGTCAGACTATTTTTAAAAATGTGGATGACTATATAAAGAGCCACGCTAAAGGACGAGTTCCTTGCTCGCTTGAAAAACATGTCTGCTACATGGACTCAGGGAATGGGATGGAAGCTGAGTGTAAGTTGCATCACATCGAAAGTCCTCCGCAGGTCGATAAAACGAGGTGGGAGGGTATCCCGGTCCACCCAGGACCTAGTGGGTTATCAGAGTACGCAAAGAAACATGGCATGGCATCAACCGGTTTGCGGCGAACGCTAAATGAGAAAAAAACTGGTGGGAAAAGTTGGTTTTAGTGTTATCCGACCTGCACAGGTAAACAGGGACGGGTTTATATCTTGTTTTGATTATCACCAACGGTGGACCGGATACCAAGGGTCACTTCAAAATGTAAACGCAGCGCACGGTATGCCATTTGTGTGAGGGCGCAAAGCATGTGCTGGTAACTACCGGACAGTTCAGCGCATCGAGGCAGGGGAAAATGCGGCACTATTAAGGGGTATACCCCATTCAAGGAAAAACCATG
>Ga0255779_1002201_pt1 | contig 20958 bp, 18 predicted proteins | sample 011ome_21_FD_179977 | JGI IMG/M metagenome (GOLD analysis project Ga0255779, IMG submission 179977) | Coastal salt marsh microbial communities from the Groves Creek Marsh, Skidaway Island, Georgia - 011508AT metaG (version 2) | ecosystem: Environmental > Aquatic > Marine > Intertidal zone > Salt...
GCCAGACACGTCCAACGTACTGTTCAAATCCGTTCCGCCTGTAACCACCAAGCTGTCGCTGGCGTGGAGTTCGCCGGTGATCGTGGTCTCGCCTGTGACACCAAGCGTCCCTCCTACTGTCGTGTTTCCAGACACGTCCAACGTGCTATTCAAATCCGTTCCGCCTGTAACCACCAAGCTGTCGCTGGCGTGAAATTCGCCGGTGATCGTGGTCTCGCCTGTGACACCAAGCGTCCCTCCTACTGTCGTGTTGCCAGTCACGTCCAACGTGCTGTTCAAATCCGTTCCGCCAGTAACGACCAAGCTGTCGCTGGCATGAAGTTCGCCGGTGATCGTGGTCTCGCCTGTGACACCAAGCGTCCCTCCTACTGTCGTGTTGCCAGACACGTCCAACGTGCTGTTCAAATCCGTTCCATCTGTAACCACCAAGCTGTCGGTGATGTGCACCGTGCTCTGGAAGTTAGCGTCCATTGCAACATCCAAGCTGTCGTTCAAATCGGTTTTATTTGCCACAGTAAGCGAACCAGATATATTCACAGAGTCCAGCTCTGCATCTCCATTGATATCGATTGCCCCTTCAAAATCTGCATCACCCACAACATTCAATGCTCCGTTTAATTGTGCCACACCCGCAAGGATCAGGCTATCCGTTACGTTGAGTTTACCTGTAATGGATGTATTGGAATTCACAACAAGGCTATCATTCAACGTTGTTTTGTTCGCCACCGTCAGCGACCCTGCCACATTCACTGTATCCAATTCAGTATCACCATCAACATCCAAGGTCGATCCAAACGTCACAGCGCCATCAACGTTCAAGAACGCATCCATATCAACCTTTCCGGTTACGTGCAGGCTGTCTCCCAAACTTGTAACTCCGGTCACGAATAGAGTTTCTCCAATGGAAACGGCTTTCACAACGTCGAGTGAATCATTCAATTGAACGAAACCTGTAACCAGCAATGAATCTCCAAAATCAGCAACGTTGGTTACGGACAATTTTCCAGTAATGGTTGCATCCTTTGCCAACACCAAACTGTCAGCGTTCAACGTTCCAGATGCGCTCAAATCCAAGATGTTATTGGCATCGTAACCGCCAAAGTCAACATCCATCGTAGGGTTATTGCCGTTCGACAGTACGTCTCCCCATGTTAACCAGGTGCCATCTCCATCGGAGTTCATTGCCCGAACTGCACTATCCGTAAACTGCTGCAAACGCAGGTGATCTACCCAGATCTGGACATTTGTGCCTGATTCTGATGACCGGACAATTTGCGTAATATCTCCTTGGCCATTGGCAATACCTGATATTGCAAACAACACAATCAGGGCGCTGAAAAACGGGAGACGAGAGCTTCGACTGAACTGCATAACTGATGAATTTGGACCATAAATATAGTGATTTGTCCATTAATAAAATAATTTCATCGACTATTTAATGAACAAAATATTCACCGGCGCCAAAAAAACACCATAAAATATTATTACCATTTCTCTCCAGAAGGCTAGAGTACTGCGCAAATGCATGTCGTATTCGAGCGGTCTAACAGGTAATTCCCACGTCAACATCCTCTTCAGAGATCACCAAAAAACTACCCATGACCACGCTGATTACACCTGCCAAAACGGGCCCAATTCCTAATGACACAATCGGAATCATCGAGAACACAGCCAACGGCATACCCACTCCCAGCACCCCACCTCTCAACTTCCAACTTTTACGGACAGATTGCGTGGCTCCCACTCCTTTTAATTCCCACGCATAATCAACAATTGCAGCGCCATAAAACCAGGCACTGATCAGAAATGATACAGCCGGTAAGAATGCTAACAAAAAACCCAGAAGCGGAATGAAAGCGGAGACCATCATTCCGAAAACACCAATTGCAATGAGCACGGCCCATTCCATGCACGTTATGAAAAGAGAAAACTTCAATCCTCGTAACAAGCTCCTTATGAAAATACTAAATCGAAACGGAACCGCTCTCCTCCCTTGCAATGACAACACGTGCTCCATCATCCAAGCCATGATGGGACTCAATGCCACTAAAACCAAAGGCTTGTAGAGCTTCAGTTGAATCCAGAACACCATGAGGTGCAGTGCCCCATTGAGGATCGCTTGTGCTCCGCCGGTCAACATCGCGACATATTCGTTTTCCAACATCGCCCCCTTTACCCCATCCGATGAAACAACGCTTTGAAAATACCCCGTGATTGAATCTTCCAACCACGCAACGACTTCGCCTCTTAATTGGAAGAACAAAATTGCCAATGCAAATGCCACCAGCAGCGAGGCGGCATAAACCTTTTGCAATTGATGCTTAGAAATAAACCGAACACTTTTTGGAAAGTCGCTCAGAGCCTTCCAAAATGACTTCCATTGACTCATGGTGTCAAAATAAGGCTGAAAAGCAATTCATACCACACTGTCAGCATCTTCATCCCTTCATTGGAAAGCGTAGAAGAAACTCCACGACTTTCGAAACATGCACGTACACTTTATTGCCATTGGAGGCAGCGCCATGCATAACCTAGCTTTGGCTCTGCATGACACTGGACACATCGTCACGGGTTCGGACGACCAAATCAATGAACCTTCGCGAAGCCGGCTCGCGAATTCAGGGTTACTGCCGAAAAATTTAGGTTGGTTTCCGGAGCGCATTACCGCCAAAGTTGATCGCGTTATCCTCGGCATGCATGCCAGAGAAGACAATCCGGAACTTATCCAAGCCCAAGAATTGGGACTGAAAATTCAATCCTATCCCGAATTCTTGTTTGAGATGAACGCCAACAAGCGGCGACTGGTGATCGGCGGTTCACACGGCAAAACCACCATCACCTCCATGCTCATGCACGCCCTGCGAGGATCGGATCAATCATTTAACTACATGGTTGGCGCGCAGCTCGAAGGATTCGATCGGATGGTTGCTTTAAACAGCACAGGAGACTGGGCCATTTTCGAAGGAGATGAATACCTGAGTTCCCCCATTGATCGTCGCCCGAAATTTTTGTGGTACCGTCCAGAAGTGGCCTTACTCAGCAGCGTTGCTTGGGACCACATCAATGTCTTCCCCACGGAAGCGTCTTACGCTCAGCAATTTTCGTTGTTTCTCGAGACCGTTGAATATGGCGGCCATGTGGTCTGGTGCGAGGAAAATGAAAATCTGCGCGAAGTAGTGGCATCGTGCAATCGCGATGACATCCACTGGGTTTCTTACCGAACACCGGATCATGAGTCGACAAAAGATGGTTTAACGCGCATTACGTTCGAAGACGGATGCCGTATCGAAACCGCATTGGTGGGGAAGCACAATTATCAAAACATGGCAGGTGCCAGGGAATTGGCCCGCCTGATGGGCATGGATGTGACTAAGTTTGATTCCCTTATTTCAGGATTCAAAGGAGCGGCAAGGCGTTTGGAGGTATTCGCCGAAGGCCCCGCGTTCACCGTTTACCGAGATTTTGCTCATGCACCAAGCAAATTGGCGGCTACCACCGCCGCAGTGAAATCCGCATTCCCTGGTCGAAAGCTTACCGCCATTTTTGAATTGCACACGTTTTCCAGTCTGAATCGCGATTTCTTGCCCACCTACGAGCGAGCCCTTGAATCCGCAGATGACGCGATTGTATTTTACAGTCCGGACGTGCTCAAGCTCAAAAAACTACCCGCGCTCGACCCTTCGTTTGTTCAAGCGTGTTTTGATCGGACAGGGCGGGTGCGCGTCGTAACAAGTCCGCGCGACATTGAAACCCATCTGAGCAAATTGGACTTGAACAACCGCACGGTGCTTTTGATGAGTTCAGGGTGGTTTCAAGGTGCCGACCTTCAGGGAGCGATGGGGCTACCCCAAAGCCACATCAAGTGACATCATCACTAAAAAGCCACCAATAAACCCAAGCGTCGCAAAGTCCGTGTATTTGTCTCGCTGCGTCTCTGGTATCACTTCTTCGACAACAACATAGATCATGGCACCTGCCGCGAAAGCCAAGGCATAAGGCAGAATCAACTGCATTTGCATCACGGCTATCGCTCCGATGACACCTGCAATGGGCTCAACGATTGCGGACAATTGTCCAAACCAAAGGGACCGACCCGCCGATACCCCTTGCCGCCTCAAAGGCAAGCTCACTGCGAGACCTTCTGGGAAATTTTGGATCCCAATGCCAATGGCCAACGCAACGGCTCCGCCTACTGTTGCACCGTCCAGCCCCAAAGCCGCTCCGCCAAAAAGCACGCCAACAGCCAAACCTTCCGGGATATTGTGAAGGGTAATCGCCAATACGAGCAGGGTTGACCTGTGCCAATCCGTAGTCGGGCCTTCGGCCTCATCCTTGCTGAAATTGATGTGCAAATGCGGAGTGAGTTTGTCCAAGGCAAAAATGAATAATGCCCCAATTCCAAATCCAACCACTGCGGGCATCACCTTGTCGAATCCTTCGCCTTCTGACATTTCAATAGCAGGTGACAGAAGGGACCAGAACGAGGCAGCGACCATAACGCCTCCAGTGAAACCAAGCATTCCGTCGAACCAGCGCCTATGCATGTTTTTGAAGAACAAAACGAGTGATGCTCCGAATCCGGTCATAAACCAAGTGAACAACGTGGCTGCCAATGCGGCTTCAACGGCCCCCACCCTTTCAAACCATTGAATGATTGTATCCATCATATTACCTGAATCAAAATTTTAGCAGCTGCTTCTCGAGAGACCATCGTTGTCCCTGCCCTATGATGAGACCACTGGTAGCTCCCATCGAAATCGAAAAATTTTATGACCTCGTACGTATTTCCGAGCTCGACATCAAGCTGATTCAAATGACGAAGAAATTCGGCAGAGCTATCGGTCACGCCACAAACAGAAAACGACGTACCGACACCAATTGTGGCCGCGTTGACCACGTGCTTTCTTTCGCGAATGCGGCCCTCCGCGTCAGGAATGGGGTCTCCGTGAGGATCAAATGCGGGGCGACCTAGAAAAACATCCAATCTATTCGTGAGTTCCACATCGCCGATGTGTTCTAATTCCTCTGCCAGGGCATGCACCGACTCCCATGGAAATTTCAATTTATCGACCAAAAACACCTCCCATAATCGGTGTTTACGGACAGTCGACAGCGCATGTTTACGGCCTGATTGGGTCAAACGGGCTCCCTGATACGCTTCGTACTCGACCCAGCCTTCATCAAGCAATTTTCGCAGCATGCCCGTGACAGCGGCCGGTGTCGAATCCAGTGTTTGCGAAATCGCTTGGTTCGTTGCGATACCATCACTGGCCTCCAATTTCAAGATGGCTTTGAGGTAATTTTCTTGGCTTACTGAAACTTCCATTTTTCAAATGTAAAATATATTTTTAACCTAACCTAAAAATCGCATCATTTTACTTTTACCCGTTACCTTCGCTACACCCTACAAAGTCTTTGGCATGAAACGTCCAACTTTACGATCAATCATTGGAATCACAGGATTCATTCTGTTCGTTATTGGTCTTTGGAAGTTCAAATTTCTTGTAGGCTTGATGCTCCTTTCTGTGGCGCTGAGTTTCATCGGGAGACCGATTGTCCTTTCACTGAGTCGAATTCGATTGAGAGGACGTAGCTTGCCTCCTTCGATCGGAGCCGTAGTGACCTTGCTCATTTTCGGTAGTTTAGGCATGGGTGTGATTCAGTTGTTCGCTCCGCTCATTACCGAACAAGCAGAACTTTTACGACAAATCGACACCAATCAACTGAAGCAATTTGCGGGTCGCGGATTGGATTGGTTGGATAGCACCGTGGGCGCAATCAACCTCAGCGGAGATGGCCGAACCAACAGCGAATTTGTGCTCGCCAAGGTTCAAAAATCACTCGAATTCAATGAAATTAGCCGCGTATTGACCGGTTTCTTAGGCCGAATGGGCGATGTTCTGTTCGGATTGTTTTCCGTGACGTTCATGACCTTTTTCTTCCTCAAAGACGGTGCGCTTTTTCGCAACATGATTGAAGCCATTACGCCGGATGAGATGACGGACAAGGTCAATTCCATCATTGATCGAACCAATCATTTGCTTACGCGCTATTTCGGCGGGTTGATTATCCAATTGGTCATCATCACGGCAATCGTCTCAATCGGGCTTACAATCACAGGAGTTGAAAATGCCATACTCATCGGATTGCTCGCAGGCCTGTGCAATCTGGTTCCGTATGTAGGGCCATTGGCAGGCACCGTAATCGGGACCACCCTCGCTTTGGCAACAAACAGCGGAAATCCCGACGAGTTAAGCCAATTGTTTTGGGGAGCGCTCTTGGTATTCCTTGTGGCGCAACTCGTAGATAATTTCTTCACCCAACCGGTGGTTTTTGCAAACCGTGTGCACGCTCATCCACTCGAAATCTTCATCGTGATAAGCATTGCAGGCAGTCTGGCCGGTGTCATCGGCATGGTTTTGGCCGTTCCCACGTATACCTTGTTCCGCATCATTGGCCAAGAGCTTTTCAGCGGATTCAAGTTGGTCGATCGACTCACCCAAAACTTGCGCTGACTTCGATTTGTCCAAAAGATGTTCACATCGTTGAGGGACCCGATGTTTCGCTCTAACTTTGAATCCCGTATCGAAATACGGGACCATGCCTCAAAACGCCTTCGCTGACACTTCTCAATTGCCGGACACCGTCCGCAATAGCCGTTACATTTTTGTCACCGGCGGCGTGAGCTCCAGCCTCGGAAAAGGCATTGTCAGCGCGTCACTTGCGAAATTATTGCAAGCACGGGGATATTCTGTTACAATTCAAAAACTCGACCCCTACATCAACGTCGACCCGGGAACCCTCAACCCGTATGAGCACGGCGAGTGTTATGTCACCATCGACGGCGCAGAGACGGATCTTGATCTCGGTCACTACGAGCGATTCTTGAACGTTCAGACGACGCAGGCCAATAACATCACAACGGGTCGGATCTATCAATCCGTCATCGATAAAGAACGACGAGGTGAATACTTGGGGCGCACCGTGCAAATCATTCCGCACATTACAGATGAAATCAAGCGATGCGTGCAAATTCTGGGAGCGGAATCGAATTATGATTTTGTCATTACGGAGATTGGAGGAACCGTGGGAGATATCGAATCACTGCCTTACATCGAAGCGGTACGCCAGATGAAATGGGAGTGCCCAGAAGAAACCCTTGTCGTGCATTTGACGCTCATCCCCTACCTCGCTGCAGCTGGCGAACTCAAGACCAAACCCACCCAACACTCGGTGAAACAATTGTTGGAGTTCGGGGTTCAACCCGACATCCTCGTGTGCCGGACAGAGCATGAGTTAACAGATTCAGTGCGCGCCAAGGTGGCACGTTTCTGTAACGTCGCCCCAAATGCGGTGATACAGAGCATCGACGCAGATACGATTTACGATGTCCCGCTGTTGCTCATGGAAGAAAAGCTGGATCTCGTCGTGTTGAAGAAGCTCGGCATGCCCGTGACTGAAGAAGAGCCGAATCTTCGCAGTTGGAAAACCTTCCTGGATCACCACAAGCATCCCAAATCCACGATTACCGTGGGACTTGTCGGGAAATACGTGGAATTAAAGGACAGCTACAAATCCATCGCTGAAGCGCTGATTCATGCTGGAGCTGAGTTAGAAGTGAACGTCGACATTGACTGGATCCACAGCGAGTCGATTCAATCAAAAAATGCTGCCGACAAATTGAAGCACCTCGATGGCATCATTGTCGCACCGGGATTTGGGTCTCGAGGTATCGATGGAAAAATTGAAACCATTCAATACGCCCGGGAGCATAATGTTCCGTTTTTCGGAATCTGCCTCGGCATGCAATGTGCAGTCATCGAATTTGCCCGGAATGTCGTTGGCCTTGAGGACGCGCACTCTACCGAAATCAAGGAATACACAAAACATCCCGTAATCGACTTGATGGCAGAGCAGAAAAGTATCCAAAACATGGGCGGTACCATGCGTTTGGGAGGATACCCGTGTGACTTGATTTCGGGATCGAGGGCCTTTGAAGCTTATGGCACAGAAAACATTGAGGAACGTCACCGTCATCGTTACGAGTTCAACAACGCTTACCTCGAAATATTCGAATCCCACGGCATGATCGCTACCGGGAAAAACCCCGATTCAGGATTGGTCGAAATCGTGGAGATTCCTGAGCACAAATATTTCTTGGCATCGCAATTCCACCCAGAATATTCCAGCACCGTTGAAAATCCGCATCCACTTTTCATCTCCTTCGTAAAAGCGGCAAAAACCGACCACGCATCCAAGGAAAACAGCGCATCCCTGACGGTCGAGTCGAACCGGAATTAAAATTCCAATTTAGCTTCGATTCGCTGGTCGCCAATCCTCTGAAAAGAGTAGCGTGAGAAAAATAGTTGGCACCACCCCCTGCTGAAGCTCGAGCAAGCTTTCAATGGAACCGTTCAACAACCAAATGGCGGACCAGAAAAGTAGAACGAGGTTGCCATTTTTCTGCGCAGCCCATGCCGTTCCCGCCCACCACAAGATCATCATCAGCAGCCCGACCCATCCGTGACTTACCCCAATTTGAAGCCACACGCTATGGGGATTCATGTTTTTTCCAAGCGCGTAATCCGCTCCGTTGGCTTGGTAGCGTTCAGCAAGTGCTTCCGTCACATCCCCCGTTCCAACGCCGAAAGGTTCTCTCGCCATCACTTCCACTGAGGCCTGCCAAGCCTGCACCCTTCCCGCAGAAGAACCAACTTTGACGGCCTGGGCAGGCGCCATTGCACTCGAAACAGCTGCATCCCCTGCAAATCCTGTCGATTCCGCATCTTCGGAAATCAAGTAAGTCTGCAGCTCGCTCCACCGGCCTCCGTCACCAATGGCCGCACCCAATCCCATAGCAGTTAAAGCCAACACCCATGCCATCGATTGCCTTCGGGAGAACTTAAACGAGATCGCTGCAGCGCATGTCCAAACACCTCCTGCAATCAACCAAGCCGCCTTTGATGCCAGCAAACCTATGAACAGCCCTCCGACGATCATCATGGCCATTTTCCAAAGCTTATTTACCGGAACCAAAATCGCAGCGACAGTCAGATACATTCCCATGTAAGTCGGGTGAAAAGGTCCAGCAAGTCCGTCGTATCGCCAAGCTGAATCATCCCCAATGACCAAGGCATTTCCAAATCGCCAAAACATAAAGGCCATCAGTCCAAGCAAAAAGCCATTCACCGCAAGAGGAGCCCAATCCCTTCCAAACCTCCAGCGTTGGTGAAGCATCAACAGTGGAACCAGCAACATGGAAAATTTTACTTCCATGGCAAACCCCGCTAGATCCAAATTCGCACTCCACAGCACGGCCAATCCGTAAAATAAATACATGATGACGGAGCCAGCAGCAAACCACAATGTTGGCTGCGAAAACATCGCTTCGTGCGCGTCTGGGCGAAACGAATCTTTTGGATTGAGCCGAACCCAAACTTCATAGGTCACCACGGCAACGGCCCAAATACCTAAAGTAAGCGCACTCATGCGCGGATGTATGGGGATAAACAACGCCGTCAAAAAGGGCATCCACTTCATCATCGGGTCAATTCAGCAGATTTAACACCTGGTTGACGACGCAAAATCAAAAAATCCAAGATGCCCTTCCAATAGCCAATTCCATAGCCGTAGTGAATCACCGCATAAGCCTTGAGAATTCCAGGAACGTCCCTAAAAGATTGGGATCCCGCAATCGCCGAACCCAAACCAATCACTCCCCAAAGCGTAACAGCCGTAACAAAAATGGAGGCCCCAAAGCCATTCCAAAGCTCACTCCATTTTCCAAAAACCTCCATTCCCCAACAAATCCCGGCCACGGCCAAAACGAGCAAGAACAAGGCAGGAACGACTTGGCGACCTGTGGTGACCGTACCGTGTTTGACGTTCACAAACACCTTCCAATAGCCGTACTGGGTGTATTGTCGCAAAAGGTTTCGGTATGTCGACCGAACATGATATCGGCTCTGTATTCGCGGATCAAACCAAATGCGCCAACCCGATTTCAACAACCGAAAATTCAATTCATCGTCTTGATTTCTCGTCAATACAGGATCGAAATAGCCAATCTCATCCAGAACTTCTTTGCGGTAAGCTCCAAAGGCCACAGTATCGACATGGCCCGCAATCCCGCCCGTTCTGAAACGGGCATCACCGACACCGAATGGACTGCTCATGGCCGCCCCAATGCGCTTGGATATCTCCGAACCGTGCACTTGCGCGACGGTGCCGCCAACGCAGCCAGATTCAGGATGGGCCTTCAAAAGTTCGGCATTCCGAACCAAAAAATCCGGGTTGACTTCTGCGTGTGCGCCGAGGATAATTACCGTCGAACCCAAGGCATTTTCAATTCCCAAATTCAAGGCAAACGGCGTGGTGCGCTGCACGTTATCCAGCCATTTGAATCGCTGATCGCGATCTGCCCAATCCTGCAGTATATCCCTCGTTCCGTCATCGCTACCGCCATCTGCTACGATGACCTCCCAATCTTCGCCCGGATCCAACTGCAATTCTAAGCTGCGCAAAGTCGCATTTATGTACGACGCCTCATTGAGGCAAGGGATGACAACCGTGATCATGATTTCGCCAAAGTCTGGGAGTTCAACCGATTGAGTTGATGCAGGTGATGACGAATGTGTGCAGCTCCAAAACCAAAGGCATCGGCAAGTGAAATCCGGCCAGCTAAGGGATGGTTGAAGACCTGAACTCCCCACCAATCCGCATCGTTCATGACCTCTTGCACTGAGGTGAAACCATGGTCTTGCTCAGCTTTCCATTCCACCAAAATCGCCTGCAAAGGCGCCTCCAAATTGCCGGTTGGCGTCAAAGCCTGTCCGGGCGTCGGATCCTTCCACCTTCGGTCAGAATGCAGCGCTTGAATGAGCTGCCAACCGCGGAAATCAGACGCCATATCGGTTTTAGACAACTCCGCTGGATGAGCTTGGCACTTTTTCATTAAATAACGCCAAAATCCTGCTTCCGACATCCGCAAATGCTCCAAAACTTGCAGTCCACCCCACTGCTCAGACGTGCCTTGAAGTGATTCCGCAGGCAACGATTCCAATGATTCTGCGAACGCCTCGCGAGCTGCGCGCCATTCATCCTTGTAAAACTCGAACCCTCTCCATTCACGGAGCATTTCGATGTGGGGGATGCCGTCCTCTAGGTAGCCCTCTCCGACTTGGGCAAATCCCAAGCGCTCGTAAAAACTCACCAAATATTGCTGCGCAGAAATTCGGATTGCACACCCGGGCCAATGCCGGTTGCACGCGCGAATCGCCCGTTCCATCAACTCCACGCCCAAGCCCGAACCGCGCGCCTCAAGATCAATGGCCACCCGGCCGATACTCGGTTCTGCATACGAGATACCGGGGGGAACCAAGCGCACTACGGCCCTTGCAGCCTTTCCCATGGCCGCATCCTCCAGCATAGCTCCGAGGTGAATGGATTGGGCGTCCTTGTCGTCCATATCCAGATAAACGCAATCCTGTTCAACCACGAAGACCTCGGACCGCAATCGGAATACTCCAAACCATTCTCGGGCCGTCAACTCCCCAAGTGTTTTCTCAAACCAAATCACGGCGCAATTTACAATCTGAACGCCCCCGAAATCACGCGCTCCCTCGTACTTTCGCGCCCATGGCATCCATCAATGTATTTTCGGCTGAAAACTTATCCAAGCGATTTGGTGAGCGCCTGCTTTTTGAAGACTTAACGTTTGGATTGTCGCTGGGTCAGAAGACCGCATTGGTAGCCAAAAACGGAACGGGCAAAACCACTTTGTTCAATGGCATTTGCGGCGTGGAACCATTGGACAGTGGGCGAGTGAGTATGGACGCCGGGGTGCGGTGGAGCTACCTGCAACAATCTCCCGCCTTCGAACCGGAATCATCCATTTTGGATCATTTGTACGGGAGTGATTTACCCGCCGTGCGAGCAATGCGCGTTTATGCGGCAGCAGTCGAAGCCGGAGATGAGCGCGAAATCCAACAGGCGTATGAACGCATGGACCAGCACAGCGCCTGGGATTTCGAAGCACGCGCTCGCGAAATTTTGGGCAAGCTCAATTTGCACGACCTCAGCCGTAAAATGAACACATTGAGTGGAGGTGAACGAAGACGGATTGCCTTGGCCCGCGTGTTGATTGAAGAGCCTGACGTGTTGTTCCTCGATGAACCCACGAATCATTTGGATTTGGACATGATCCAATGGCTCGAGCGACATTTGGCCCAGTCGCGCATGACGTTGCTGATGATCACCCACGACCGGTATTTCTTGGAAAATGTGTGTGATACCATTTTGGAATTGGAGGATCAAACCCTCTATAAATACAAGGGGAATTACAGCTATTATTTGGAAAAACGGGATGAGCGCAAGGAAAATGCGTTGGCCAATCGCACCAAAGCACGGAGCTCCTTCAAACGCGAATTGGAATGGATGCGCGCCACCCCTTCCGCACGCACCGGCAAATCCAAATCCCGCATTGAACGCTTCTACGAAATCAAATCAGCCGCGAAAAAACGATTGGAGGAAGACCCCCTTACCCTTCGCTTGAATCCGCATCGGTTGGGAGGTAAAATTGTGGAATTCCACAAAGTCGGACATGGCTTTGGTGAGCGCACACTTTTCGAAGGGGTGTCGCACCATTTTAAACGTGGAGAGCGCATCGGCATCGTCGGCCAAAACGGTTCAGGCAAATCGACATTACTCGAATTACTCACGCAAAAGGCAGCTCCGTTGCGCGGCAAAGTAGTCGTCGGAGAAACCGTGGTTTTTGGGCATTATCATCAATCGGGGGCCGTCTTCCCCGAAGGTCAGCGCATCATCGAAGCCGTTTACGACATCGCAGAATTCATGCCGCTAGAAAAAGGCCAGAAGATCACCGCGGCACAATTGCTCGAACGATTTCTTTTCCCGCGTGCAACCCACCATCAAGTCATTTCCTCTTTGAGCGGGGGCGAGCGCAAACGGCTGCATTTGCTGCAGGTGCTCATGGCCAATCCGAATTTCCTGATTCTCGACGAGCCCACCAACGATTTGGACATATACACCCTCCAGATTCTCGAAGAGTTCCTTCTCGATTTTCCAGGCTGCCTCATCATCGTAAGCCACGATCGGTATTTCATGGATCGATTGGTGGAGCATGTTTGGGTTCTTGGGCAGTCAACGGAAGTCCGCTTCTTCCCCGGCAATTACACCCAATACCGACTAACGGAAGCCGAAGAGGCTGCAGAACGAAAAGCAAAAGCTGAACAAGCGGCTACCTCCGCGTCCGGGTCACTGGACAAAGACAGTCCGACGGCCATCAAAAACGATTACTCCAAACGACTCAGTTTCAAGGAAAAATTCGAATTTGAGCAGCTTGAAGGTCAAATCGCCCAGCTTGAAACCGAAAAATCCGAGTTGACGGATCAACTTTACACCTGCAATGACCCCGAGGAATTGAATCGTTTGGGCAAGGAATTGTCGAAAATCACCGAAGCGCTGGATACGGCAGAAAATCGCTGGCTCGAGCTCTCTGAGCGGGCCGATGGATAGCAACTCGTCTTATTGTTGATCAAAATCGACCACAAACGGACCGTCGCCTTGCAATTTCGATTGGCAAGTCAACACAAAACCTGAAGACACTTCGTCCGGCTCCAAGGCATAGTTCACGTCCATCGCAACCTCCCCTTCGACCATTTTGGCGCGGCACGTGCAACACACACCACCAAGGCAGCTGTACGGCGCGTCCATCCCAGCGTCCAAGGCTGCATCCATGATGGACTTGCCTTCCGGAACCTCGACGATCGTTGTCATTCCATCCAGGACAATCGAAAGCGATTTCGTTCCTGAAGCTGCCGATGCACTTTCGCTCGTAACCTCTTTCGATTCAGCTTTCGCATTAGCAGCAGTGAACAATTCGAATTTGACCTGGCTTGAAGGCATTCCAGCAGATTCCAATGCCGCCTTGCAAGCCCAAATCATGGATTCTGGACCGCACAAATAGGCCGCATCGAGTTGAGACACATCCACCCACTCGCTTTCCAAAATCGCTCGGCAACGCGCTTCGTCCAAACGACCATTGAATAAATCGATGTCCTGGGGCTCGCGGGTCAAGATGTGAAACAGGCGAAAGCGATTCAAATGGCGATCCTTCAATTCCTGGAGCAACTCCCGGAAAATGATGGAAGACGTCTCGCGATTGACGTAAAACAACGTAAATCGGCTTTGTGGCTCTGAATTTAAAACGTGCTTGATTTGACTGAGGATGGGCGTAATGCCCGAACCCGCCGCAAAACCAATGAAATTTCGCACTTGCTCCGGGGCAGCGTCCAAAACAAACTTCCCATTCGGGGGCATCACACGAATGGAATCGCCAACGCGAAGCGACTCATTAGCCCAGGTACTGAATTGTCCGTTTTCGACGGCCTTTACTGCCACACGCCATTCACCATCTTCCGGCGCGCTGCAGAGCGAATAACTTCTTCGCACAGGCTCTCCATCGATATCCGCCTCCAAAGTGAGGTATTGTCCGGCCGAAAACTGAAACGCCTCTTTGCTTGCTTGGGGTACGTCAAACGCAATGGAAACACACCCCTCCGTCTCCCTCCGCACGTCCGAAACGCGCAATGTTTGCAAATCATTCATGCCGCAAAAATACTCGACAAATCACGATGAAAACCAATGCAGCCTACCGTTGTTATCTTTGCAACAAACCCCAGAGCATGTCGAAGGAAATGGACCTAACGGCGCGATTCGATGCTTACATCGAAGCCGACCAAAAAATCGAAGCGAAAGATTGGATGCCGGACGCATACCGCAAAACGTTGGTACGTCAGATCAGTCAGCATGCGCACAGTGAAATCATCGGCATGCTCCCGGAGGGAAATTGGATCACGCGTGCACCCAGCTTGAAACGCAAATCGATTTTACTCGCCAAGGTGCAAGACGAGGCCGGACACGGGCTCTACCTCTACTCTGCAGCAGAAACGTTGGGCGTCAATCGCGATGATTTGTTGGACGCGTTGCACCGAGGAGAGGCCAAATACTCGAGTATTTTCAACTACCCCACCCTCACATGGGCAGACATGGGCGCGATTGGTTGGCTGGTCGATGGAGCAGCGATCATGAACCAAGTGCCTTTGTGCAAATGCAGCTACGGTCCTTATGCCCGCGCCATGGTTCGGGTGTGCAAGGAAGAAAGCTTTCACCAACGGCAAGGTTTTCAAATTATGCTGAACCTGGCCAACGGCACCGTTGAACAAAAGGAGATGGCACAAGACGCCCTCAACCGCTGGTGGTGGCCGTCGCTCATGATGTTTGGACCGAATGATGATGCTTCGAAGCACAGTGCCCAGTCCATGAAGTGGAAAATCAAGCGTTTTAGCAACGATGAATTGCGTCAGCGATTTGTGGACATGACCGTTCCACAAGCCGAATTGCTCGGCTTGACCATTCCGGATCCAGATTTGAAATGGAATGAGTCCACGGGACACTACGAATTTGGTCCCATCGATTGGTCCGAGTTGGAAGAAGTCATCCGAGGAAACGGGCCCTGCAACAAGGAACGACTTGACACGCGCGTCCGCGCCCACGAGAACGGAGCGTGGGTGCGAGAAGCCGCGGCTGCGCATGCCGCAAAAATGGCAGAACGATCCGTCTCAAAATCCACAGCAGCATGAGCACGTCTAAAACGGACTGGCCGCTTTGGGAAGTCTTTGTTCGAAGCCGTCAAGGCCTGAGCCACAAGCACGTCGGAAGCTTGCATGCTGCTGATGCCGAAATGGCCATCAGTAATGCCCGAGACGTGTACACACGCCGTCAAGAAGGGACGAGCATTTGGGTTGTTCCGGCTGAACACATCACGGCATCCTCCCCAGACGACAAAGACATTCTATTCGATCCGGCCAATGACAAGGTCTACCGGCACCCCACTTTCTATGATTTGCCTGACCAAGTAAAGAACATGTAATGCAAAACGCCTCTGCCACGTGGTTACTGAGATTGGGTGATGACGCTTTGGTGCTTGCACAGCGTTTGAGCGAATGGTGCGGGCACGGACCTGCATTGGAAGAGGACATTGCCCTGTCCAACATCGCCCTGGATCTATTGGGGCAATCACGCGCGTTTTTGACCCTGGCGGGAGAACGCGAAGGCAAAGGACGCGATGAGGATACGTTGGCCTATTTTCGGACCGACCGCGAGTTTTCCAACCTGCTGCTACTCGAACTGCCCAACGGCCATTTCGGCGACACCATCATGCGCCAATGTTTGTTTGACCAATTTGCGCTGCTGCGCTACGAAGCATTGGCCACGCAAAACGTTGATTTGGAAGTGGCTGCTATTGCATCTAAGGCGTTGAAAGAAGTCAAATACCACGCTGCACACTCCGCCCAGTGGGTCATTCGCCTCGGAGACGGAACGGAGGAAAGTCACCAACGGATTCAGCAGAGCTTGGATGATTTGTGGGCCTACACCGGTGAGTTTTTCATGGATGACGAAGTTTCAGCGGCTGGCGCGAAAATGGGCTTGGGCCGTTTGAATGGCGACCTGCAGTCCACTTGGTCTGACCGCATCCAATCCATTATGGAGCAAGCCACTTTGCGCATTCCCGATACCACTTGGATGCACAAAGGTGGACGCCAAGGCAAGCATACCGAACACCTCAGCTACATGTTAGCCGAAATGCAAGTGCTTCAGCGCACTTACCCTGGCGCGCAATGGTAAACGACCGATTGAGCCGCATCCAGAAGGCGCTCGATCGCGTGATGGATCCCGAACTCCCCTTTCTCAGCATAACGGAGTTGGGCATGATCCGAGGCTGCTCGATTGACGATAAAGGAACGGTCGTCATTGCACTTACTCCAACGTATTCGGGTTGCCCCGCCACAGATGCCATTCAGGATGACATCAAGGAGGCCCTCGGGCCAGTGGATCCCAATTTTCGAATCAAAATCGTTCACTCGCCAGCTTGGACCACCGATTGGATCAATGAAGCCACCCGGGAGAAAATGCGAAAACATGGCATCGCTCCTCCAGCAGGAGCCAGCGCAGACAAGGCTTTTCTTCTCGGCAAAGAGCGCAACATTGCTTGCCCCCGATGCGGTGGCGTGGAAACAAAATTGATCAGCCCGTTCGGCTCGACGGCATGCAAAGCCCACTTCCAGTGCACGACATGTTTGGAGCCGTTCGATCACTTCAAGTGCATTTGATCCTTTTCCAGGACGAGGCGAAACCTTAGACCATTCAAACGCGTAACCTTCCCCATGGAAACTATTCGCGTCGAATCGGCCATATCATTGGCCCCCAGCCCCGCATGGAATGCTTTACACATCATACTGCATCGCGCGTGGGTCGACATTGCTCACGGCGGCGTCGATCCACAATTTCGAAGAGCAGTGAGGAACCTGTATTTCCGGGACATTCGCTATCAAATGGCTGTCATCGACAACTTTGAAAACAGTACGCGAGCATTGAGCCTTCAGACGACCTGGACACTGCTTTGGTCCTTGAGCGGAAAGCGACTGGTTAAATTCACCGAATATCACGCCCAAGCTTTGAACGACGGACACAGCGAATTGCTCCAAGAGATTTACGCTCGCGTTCATGCCATTCGAGCATTCCGTAAGCGCATCATTCGCGGGTTCATTATGCGACAATCCCCTGCTGAAATGGCGAGTTGTTCGAAATCCCTGAGTGAAATCGCAAGCTATCGCCTCCTTCGGCTCCTAGGCCAGGAAGGGCTTAAACCGTTCCCTCCAATTGAGCTCGGCTGAGCTCGCGGTACGGACCAACTTGATTGACCAGCTCTTGGTGCGTCCCCGACTGCACAATGCAACCTGCTTCGAGAACGATGATGCGGTTGGCATCCCGAATTGTTGAGAGCCTATGAGCCACCAACAGTGAAGTGCGCCCGTCCGTGATTTTTTCCGTCGCCCGTTGGATGAGCAATTCACTTTCGGAATCGATGCTCGAAGTGGCTTCATCCAACACCAGAATGGAAGGAGCAATGACATAAGCCCGCATGAATGCGATAAGTTGGCGTTGCCCAACGGAAAGCATGGCCCCCCGTTCACGCACGTTTTGCTCCCAACCTTCCGGTAACTGGGCGATAAAATCCGCCGCGCCGACGGCTTCAGCAGCTGAAATCAGATCCGCTTCACTGTACCGATTGTCGTACAAAGTGACGTTGTTTCGAAGGCTGTCAGAAAAGAGGAACACATCTTGTAAGACGATTCCAATGTGCTGACGCAGTTCTTGGAGTGGGATGGTCTTGATGTCTCGACCATCGATGCGAATCGTTCCTTTTTGATGCTCGTAAAAACGGTTGATTAAGTTGATGATGGTCGATTTCCCAGCACCTGTCGCGCCAACGAATGCCACTGCCTCTCCGGGAAGGATGTGAAAGGAAACAGATTTCAAGACCCATGATTCGCCTTCATATGCAAACCAAACATCCTCAAATTCGATTTCACCCCGTACCTCCCACGGTTCCGAAATTGCTGCATCATCCGCGATGCTTTCATCGCGCTGGAGCAGTTTGAATACCCGATCCGAGTTGACGATGCCCATCTGCAGCACATTGAATCGGTCTGCCAATTGTCGGATAGGGCGATACAACATGAAAACGTACAGGATGAACTGAAGAAGAATACCCAGGGTCATGCGCTCCCCCAACACGTCCTGCATGCCCCACCAAAGCAGCAGTGCCACACTCGTTGCAGAGAGCAATTCAACCAACGGGAAAAACACGCTGAATGCCCACACCGATCGAATGTTGGCATCCCGGTGGCTCGCATTGATGCCTTCAAACGCCTCTGCCTCCCGCTGCTCTCGACCAAAGGCTTGCACGATGTGCATGCCCGTGACATGCTCTTGAACGAATTCGTTCATTCGAGCTACCTGGTTTCGCACATCGACAAAAGCCTTTTTGATGACCTTTTGAAAGATCCGAGTGGCGACCAGCAAAACCGGAATCGGTGTCAATACCATCAAGGTCAATTGCCAATCAACCCAAAGCATCGTTCCGATTACCACAAACAAGGCAAGGAGGTCGCCCACCGCATTCAAGATTCCGTTGGAAAACACATCCGCTATTCCGTCGATGTCGCTCACATGCCTTGTCACCAGGGTACCCACAGGCGTTTTATCGAAATACCGCAACCGAAACCGAGCTACATGGCTGAACAACTTCGACCTCAAGTCCAAACTCACCGATTGAGCAACCCAGTTGGCCAAATACGTGACGCGGTATTGCAACAGCGCTTCAAACACCAACAGCCCCACTACCGCAACAAAAATATAAAGCAGCAGTTGCGCGTCGTTCTGCGGAATGGCATCATCCACTGCCATCCGGATCAACGCCGGCCGTACCCAAACCAATGCCGAAAGTAGCAGCACCAGAGCGCCCGTGAGCAAAAACCGTGTACGGTACGGCTGCACTTGGCTCAGGATTTTCTTCAGCGTTTCACCGTCGAATATCCGCCCAGCAATGTCTTTTTCTTTTTTCATACCGGTCTTGCGGTCATTCCTTCATAAAGGCCTTCGTGACCACCGGATCAAAATCCGGATAAATCACCCGATTCAAATAAAGTCCCTCCCCAGGCGCGGATGCACCCGCCTCCTTGCGCATTCCTGCTTGAATAACCGATTGCATGGCTTCAGGTTCCAAGCGACCTTGGCCAATTTCAAACAAAGTACCTACAATGGCGCGCACCATATTGCGTAGAAATCGATCGGCTCGGATTTCAAATTCCCATTGCTCTCCTTGCACGTTCTTTCGCAATTCAGCAAAGCGAACATCGCAGATGGTGGTTTTCACATCCGAACCTGATTTGCAAAATGCGGCAAAGTCGCCCTTTCGAACTAAATAAGGAACGGCCGCTTGCATCCGCTCAAAATCCGTCTGTCGCATGACCCGAGCTGACCACCCGTCCAAAAATGGATCCTTGTGCGTATGCATCCGATACACGTATCCGCGCTCGATGGCATCAAACCGCGCGTGTGCGTTTGGAGCCACCTCGGTAATACGGTGTATCGCAATGCTGGGCGGCAACATCCCGTTGAGTTTCCAAGCGGCTTCTCGCCAATCTTCAAAACGCTTCGATTTGGGGCTGTCAACCGGCCAATCCGCATGCGCCACATAATAAGCGGCATGCACACCTGTATCCGTTCGACCACACCCCATCACCGGCACAGGGCTCCCCGTAAACAACGCGAGTTTCTCTTCGAGCACCTGCTGAACAGTAACACAATGGGGCTGCCTTTGCCATCCATGGAAAGGAGCCCCATTGTATGATAGTTCGATGAAAACCCTCATGGCTGAAGGCGCGTCAAGCACTTAAGCCCAAGAAGCGATTTTCTCGCTTTTGTATTCGCCTGCAAACAATTTCTCTTTGACAGCGGTAAACGTTTCAATCGTGTAGCGCACATCCTCCAATGTATGAACAGCGGTCGGAATCAAACGCAACATGATGGTGTCTTTCGGAACAACCGGATACACCACAATGGAACAGAAAATCCCGTAATTCTCGCGCAAATCCAAGGTCAAATTCGTGGCTTCGCCCAAGCCTCCTGACAAGAACACAGGCGTTACGCAGGAATTGGTCACGCCCAAGTTGAATCCGGCTTCACGAAGACCCGATTGCAACGCGTTTGCCACCTTCCAAAGGTTCTCTTTGTGCTCAGGTTGCGTGCGCAACATTTCCAATCGCTTTTGTGCACCGATCACGATGGGCATGGGAAGTGATTTGGCAAACGTCTGAGAACGCATATTGTATCGCAAGTAATCGATTACGTCTTCGTCGCCTGCGACGAATGCACCGATCGTCGCCATGGACTTGGCGAACGTACCGAAGTACACATCGATTTGGTCTTGTATACCTTGTGCATCACCAGCACCACGGCCCGATTCACCGATGGTGCCAAATCCATGGGCGTCATCGACAAATAAACGGAAACCGTAAGCCTCCTTGTAAG
>Ga0255779_1002205_pt1 | contig 20939 bp, 16 predicted proteins | sample 011ome_21_FD_179977 | JGI IMG/M metagenome (GOLD analysis project Ga0255779, IMG submission 179977) | Coastal salt marsh microbial communities from the Groves Creek Marsh, Skidaway Island, Georgia - 011508AT metaG (version 2) | ecosystem: Environmental > Aquatic > Marine > Intertidal zone > Salt...
CCGACATAAACATCGACGATCCGATACCCGCCACCGCCCGCGCGGCGAGCAACTCCCCGAGCCCACCACTCGTGTACGACCAAAGCATCCCTATCGTCGTCACCGCCGGTCCCGCAATCATGAGCGGACGTCTACCATACGTATCCGCAAACATCCCGCACGGCAAGTTGAACAAGAGTCTACCCGCCGCAAACGCCGACATCGTCGCCCCAATCTCCGTCGCATTCGCCCCAAACTCATTCGCCAACATCGGTAACACCGGCGAAGCACACGAATGCGCCGTCATCAATATCGCACTCGTCAAGCACACCGCAGCGACGTCGCCATGCTGACGAATGAGCTCAAACGCACCCGAAAACGCCGACGCTGAAACCCCACCGCTCGTGCTCACCGCCCCCGTATCGTCCTCGTCTCGCACCGCCGCGCGCACATGCGCCGTTGACGTCGACGACGACGCAAACGTTGGTCCCACCGCCCCGCGCTCGCGCGTTCGTCCATCGCGCGCGCCTCCACGCGCGTCGAATTCATTATACCCGCGCACCGCTCCGCCACCATGCGATGACGCATCTTGTCCCGCCCGCTGCGCCGCTCCCGCGCTCGACACCGCGCGCCACCGCGCGTGCGCGACGAACTCATCGCGTGGCACCGCATCGCGCGCGCACAGCGCGCGGAGACGCGCTGCGTCGACGCACCGACGGCGCATGGATGCGGCGCCGTGTGAAGTGGCGCAACACCAAACATCGCCTCACATCAACGCGCGCACGTGCGTTCGACACGCCCTCGTCCGCGCGGTCGACGCGCGTCACGCGAACGCGACGCGAACGCAGTGCGCATGCGCGACGATTCCGGCGCCGCCGATGTGCGCGCGAGCGACGCGGCGGAGATGAATGATGGTGATGATGATGTTTCTCGCGCCACTCGCACGGGCGACGCATCGACGACGACAGCGACGACGACAGCGGCGCCGGGCGCGATCGATGCGTCGGAATCGGTCGTGACGCCGACAAAGGCGCCGCGTGACGTCGCGAACGCGGATATCACGCGTGCGTTGCCCACGAAAGGGTCGGGGAAGGGTGTGGGCGTGGCGTTCTTTGACTTGGACCATACGATTATAGACGCCAACTCGTCGTGGCTGTGGGTGAAGAGTGAGATTAATGCGGGACGAGTTGGGTTTTCGCTCATCACGCAGGCGATGTATTGGTTCGGGAGGTACGCGCTCGGGTACGGGGATGGGGCAGAGACGGCGGGGAAGGAGGCTGCGGCGCTGTACAAGGGCGAACGGGAGGAGGCGTTTAGAGGTCGAATTGAAGACTTTTTTCGCATGGAGTTGCAGCACCGCGTGCGGCCGGGGTTTAAGCGCACGCTCGCGGCACATATTGAGAATGAGGATCGATGTGTGATGTGTACGTCGACGTGGCAGCATCCAGCGGCGATTGGGGCGGAGATTTATGGGTTGGAGACGGGTGAGGAGAACATCGTGTGCAGCGTCATGGGCGTGGATGAGAACGGCGTTATGGATGGTAACATCAACGTTGTAGCGTATGGTGATGGGAAATACGACACCACAAAAGCGTGGTGCGAGAAGCACGGTGTGGACATGAAGGATTGCTACTTTTACACGGATAGCATGACGGATGTGAAACTACTCGAACACGTCGGATATCCCGTGTGCGTGAATCCTGATCCGAGATTGAAAGCGCACGCACTCAAGCGTGGGTGGCCAATTTATGATTGGGGAGTATCTCCACCGTTGTTCACGAAACCTAGATATTCGTACGCGTGCTTGCGTAGCCCATGAATTATTTGGAACGCCGCTGAGACGCGTCAGACGCGTCCAATGCTTGGCGTGTTGTTATTGTATTACAGAATCTGAAGATGATTTTACCGCCTCTCAGAGCTACCAAAGCTGATGCGTTTTTAAATTGCGCACAGTGTTAAATCGCCGTTCCTCGGCGCGCCACGCGGAATCGTACGCGCCCGCAGCTTCGCGATTTTCGACAAACGAACCGTACTCCTCCGTCGGCGGCTCGTACCAATCCTTCATATGTCGCGGCAATTCATGCACGCCGTACTCAAAGAAACCTTCTTCTTCTGGAGCTTGCTCTTGCGCATACGACGCCGCTGGTGGTGCCTCCTCGTACGCGTGTTGTCTGTCGGGCGCGAACGGCATTGAATACGGCTCCCCGTACGCCGCGTCGTACGACACCCTCGTCGCCGTCGCCGAGCCCAACGATCCCGATCGCAACAATCGCACGTCTTCATCACTTAATGGCACTCCCGACGGTGGTGCCGATGCCGCTGTCGCCCCTGCTCTCGCGTGCATCAACGAAAGCTCTTCCTCGTCGAGCTCCCGCCCGCGACGTCGAGGCCCATCGCTTTCGTCATCATCCCCTCGCCTCTCTGGCGCCAACACCGTCGCCAAGTGCGACTCCAAGTGTGCACATCGCCTTTTATTCTCCGCAGCTTCCGCCCCGGGGCGCGGCGCGCGCTCGACGCCCGCGCGAACGCGCGCCCAGTATTCGAGCACCGCGGCATCTTCCTCTCGCGCGCGCGAGCTCGCGCGCTGTGCACGGCGCGACGTCGGCGATTGTGCGTTCGGCGCGCTCGTGGCGATGAACGGAATCGGATTCGTCTCGCGCCCGACGTCGTCGTACGTGCGGTACGTCATGACGCGTGCGCGCGAATGTGGCGTGGCGTTGGTGTTTCCAACGACTGTATTCAACCAGCGCGCTCCAAGAGGCGAGCTCACGCGCTTTTCTCGCGCGCGTCGACGCCGATGGATGCGCGTTTGTGCCGAGATGATGGCTATGATTATTAACTTAACATTACAACACCCTCGGCGCGACGACGTGCGCGCTGATGCGCGTTTACGGCGCCGCCGCGAGCGCGGCTTCCATGACGTCGCAGTGCGCACGCGCGACTTTCGCCTGGTGAAGCTTTACGCGCGCCAACGCCTGCGAGGCCGCCAGAGCCTTCTTCACGTCATCTACGCTCGATGCGTCGGTGATGTCTAACGCACCGGTATCGATGACAGACGCGTCGTGTCCCGCGCTCGCGTCCACTTCGGGCGGCGGCGGCGCCGCGCGGCCGAGCGCAATAAACTTTTCCAAAAGCGCGCGTTTCCGGGCAAGCTCCACATCCAGCGCCGCCGTCACCGTTTGGCGTATGTCTTGCGACCTCGCGTATCGCGCTCGCGCGTCTTCAATCTACGATACCGACGAAAAAGTACGCAGTCATTCGTCAGACTCGCGACACCATCAACGCGTCGCGTCAACAAACGTACCGTCATATTCTCAAACCTCGCGGCGTCTCCTTTCGCCGCCTCCTTCAACCGCGCGATGACATCCTTATGCGCGTCGCCGTCGCCCGACATTGTCCTCGCACGCCGCGCACTGAAGACGACGCGGCGGCGATGTGTGGCCACAAAAACCGTTGTCCCAGGCTGTCGGCTCCACACGCTGACGCGCCCGACGACGACGACCGCCCGACGACGACGACGCACGCGCGCGCCATGGCTGTACGAGTGTCTTACCCATCGTTCGCGATCGCGAGAGCGGCGCGAACGCGCGCGAGAGACGGCGCGAGACGCGTGCGCCGAAGCGCGACGTTTGAAGACGGTGCGCCGTGTCGAATCACCGCGCGCGAGGACGGCGCCATGTTGTTTGAGTTTGGCGTCGCGCCCGAGGCGGTGGTGGAGGAGACGAACGTGGTAGACGTCGTCGACGCGTCGTCCGTCGCGGAAGAGGCGGTGGAGCGCGTCATGACTGTCGTGGATGAGTTTGTTCCAGCCAACACCGCGCGCGCGCCGACGCAAACGCAAACGCCGTTATCAAAGATGAAGAAAGCCGAGCTCGTATCCGAGTGCGTGCGATGCAATATTGATGCCACAGGAACCGTGGCGGTTTTACGCGCGCGCTTAGCCGAACATCGCAGCGCATCCGCTGCGGTTTCCAACGCATGAGCGCGCTTGGATATTTTCTCACCCGTACTCCTTCCGTTGTTGTTCTCGTCGTCCACCGGCGTTGTTGTGTCAATACTCATCTCACGCTATCATGATATTTTTTTGTGTTCTGTACAATCCATCGCTGCGCGAAAGCGTCCCGCGTGAACGCGCGCGGGCATCGTTTGAGCTCGGCGAGCTGTCGCTCGCCTCTCGAAAACAAACATTTGAATCAGTGATCCACCGACGGCAGAACTCGTCGTGTGCACGCACACATCGGCCCCATGCACGCCGCACGAACGCTCGCGCATACCGCGTGGCGTCCGTCGAACGATGTGCGCGCCGCGCACGCGCACAGACGACACCGGCGCCAACGCACGACGACCACAGTGGTGTGGCCCATCACGTCCGCGGCGTCGTCACGAAACGACGGCACCATCGACGATGACCGCGCACCGACGGGCGGTCGCGCGCGCGGATTTGTCGGCGCGTCATTTTACGCCGATCCGTACGACACCCGGACGCGAGGGTTGCCGAGCGCGAGGGAGCTCGCGACGAATGTGCGCAACTTATCTGGACCGATGAGCGGCGCCGCGCGAAGAGCGAAGAGCGCAATGCGGCCGACGAATAATGGCGCGCGCGTGACGAAGAATCGCGCTGAGGAGGTGATTGAACGTCGGCGGCGCGTTGAGCGAGGGATGCGCGAGGAGTTGGTGAAGAAGGAGGTGAAGAATTTGGTCAAGGAGCGGGTACGTGGGTTCAAAGCGTCGACCGATCGATCGCGGGACGGGTTGATTATTTTGGATTATACGTCCATGTGTAGCGTCGACGCGCCGCGCCAACTCGAGCACCGAGTGCGTTTTGACTGACGATTTATGACGACAATGATTTATCGCACGCAGGCACAACGCGCGTTGGAAGTTGAGCGATTAGACATGCCGGATGGCAGCGTATTGTTTCGATTTAAAGTTCAAGCAGTCACTGACGAGGAACAACAACAAATGACGCGAGAAGTCGAACGACGACTGGGTGCTGACGATAGTATTTACATGAACGACAATATCGTCGCGAGATGGTTCATGACGGTCAGGTTCTTAGCGTCGACGTTATCGCTAGAAAATGCCATCGTGTACATCGCCATGACGCCGTTTAGAGTGGCGTTTTGGACCTTTGCGTACACGCTTCGGGCCATCTTTTGGATCGTCACCGGACGTGGAGGTAACGTCCGAACGCGGCGCGCGAGCAAGCAATTGAAGCAAGCGACAAATACAATCGTCACCACGGGTCCCGAACGTGGGTTTAATCCTTTTGGGAGCGTCAAGAAGCGTCCAAATTGGCGCGCGTAGCTCTGAGCCAAATTTGTTGAATATGTATAGCGAGAAACACACCACAGTGTCCGTCGCGCCGCCCTCATCGCATCCACGCGACGACGACGACGACGACGCGAAGGACGACGCCGAACCCCACCTCTATTTTCTTTCAATGCCACGCGCGTCGCGCACGCGATAACGACGACGTAAAGGCATGCGCGAGGACGCGGGCGCGCGACGTCCAGCGAACAGAGCGCCTCGACGCAAACCAGTCCTTCCACGGCGAGGCGTCCCGACGACGCCGCGCACGCCCGCTGGGGCGATAGAAGTGCTCAATGTGCGCGTGCGGACGAGCGGCCAAGGGGACGGCGATGGCGAGGACGCGCATGATTGGGTGCACCGCGCACCGCGAGCGGTTGGTCCCGCGAGCGACGGCGACGGCGACGGCGACGATGACAATCCCGGTGCCGTCTCCATGCGCGGATTTCGAGGGTTCGGGTACGGCACAGACGGGTTAGGCATCGTTCCGGGCGCGAGCAGCGCGGTGGGCGGTGCGGGTGCGATGGGAGGCGCGCAGGAGGTGTTGCACTTGACTGAAGAGACGGCGGAAAAGGTGTGGGACGTCTTGGCAAACTGTCGCGATGACGACGCATCCGAGGCGCCGTCGACGACGAAAAGCGATGTAGAAATAGCGCGAGAACGACTCGCGGCGGCGAACTTGGCGGCACCGATCGTGAAGGGTGAAGCAGCTGGATTGGCGCCGACGAGCGGCGGTCGTCGGCGCGCGGCATCGAGCGTTAATATTTTAGACGAATTGAGCGCACAAGAGCGCCATGGCGCCGTTGTTGCATCTCGCGCTGCCGCGAGTGTGGATGCGAGAGAAGAAGCCGAGCGTGTGCTGCGCGCACGGAAGTTACGAGATTCGTTATTAAGACGTCGCGTGCTTGAGAAGGGATTCGCAGAGATGCGCGTCGATGAAGCGCTCGCCGCAAATCCGGAAGTCGGCGACACGAAAAAGCACGCGCTTGAACGTTTAAGCGCTGTATTGGATTGGTTGTGTTTGCGCGTGCCCAAGGACGAAATGCCCGACGCGTTCGTGCGATTATCAGAAGCGTCACAAAAGCAGAAAGAGTCAAAGACAGAGCTCGTCGTTTCTGGCGCGGCGACGACACATGAAGCGCACGTGAGCGATACGAGAGCCACCGACCCGTATGTGTTGCTTTTACAGCGCGCAATGCTCGCTCGTTTGATGGCTATTGGTTTTTCGCGTGCGGAATCGAGAGAAATGTTAGAATCATGTGGTTGGATTGAGGAAGACGCGATGTACGCGTTGCTTAAATCACTTCAGCCCGCCGACAGCGACACGCCTTTGATGCCGCCTTCGCAAAACAACGACGACATGCTCGCCGAACGCGGGGAAGAAGCCATGGCTTTAGAAGCCATATTAGATGATAAGTTCAAAATTTGCGAGGCGGACAAACTTTGGACGGTGCAAGTAGAATTGGACGAAGACGCCGCCGGGCGTCAATGGGACACGTGCGCGCTCGAAGTGCACTTTCCACCAGGGAGCACGTATCCCGCCGAAGCGCCGCTCTTCGTCGTTCGTCACGACGCACTCCCAGCGACCGTTCGTCGATCAGTGGCTGCGAGTGTGGCGGCCCACGCGCACGCGTACCTGGGTGAACCATGCGTGTACGCCGTGATTGATTGGGTGCGAGAAAACATGCCGACGATTCTCGCCGAACGCGGGACGCTCGACGACGGCGCCGAAGAAGGCGAAGAGGGCGACGGTTTCAACATCGATGATGATGTACGTGAAGACACATTCGTTCTCACTGGACGCGGTGCACACATCAAGCGCACATACGAACGATTGGAAGCCGAACAAGCCAAGCGCGACGCCGATGAGGACGAACGCCGCGAGCGTATTGAATACTTTAGAGCCATGATGGCTGAAGAACGCGCGCGAGCCGACGTCGACGATCCGCCGCCGCCGCAACACGTGAGCGATAACAACCAAGTTTTGGATGTCAGCCGCGAAGATACATCGCTCGAGTCGAAATTATCGAGATGGGAACAGGAACACGCGAAACGTTTAGCCTCCACCGCGGCTGCCGTGGCGAAACCAAAGAAGAAAGTGGTCCCAAATGTTCGCAAGAACGACAGTAAAACGACTACAGGTAAAGCGCCGAATTGGCTCGCGAAACAAGTGCAAAAGGCGGGATTAGATAGGCACGCGGGGGATGAGACGCGAGATGAAACGCAAGAAATTGATGCGCTCGCCGCCGCCGCGGCGAACGCTTTATCCGGAGCCACACCCATCGAAGACGATGTCCACAGCGCCGAGCGACGGGCAAGCGTGAGCGCACGACTCCTCGAGCTTGAAACTGCCAAGGTACAATCCGATAAATGGCGCGAGATGCAAAAGGTTCGCGCAAAGCTTCCGGCGGCGGATATGAAAGCCGTCGTGCTTGACGCCATTGAATCGTCTCGCGCCGCTGTCGTGAGCGGAGCAACCGGATGCGGTAAGACCACGCAGGTGCCTCAATTTATATTCGAAGAAGCTGTCAAAGCCGGCAAAGGTGGAGAAACGAGCATCATTATCACGCAGCCGAGACGGTTATCAGCCATCGCCGTGGCTGAACGCGTCGCCGATGAGCGGTGCGAGCGCATCGGCGACGTCGTCGGGTACAGCATTCGGCTCGAAAGCAAACAAAGTCAAAAGACGAGGATGCTCTTCTGTACCACGGGTATTTTACTTCGTCGATTACAGACAGACCCAAATTTAACGGGTGTCTCGCACGTCGTCGTCGATGAAGTACACGAACGGGATTTACTGAGTGACTTTTTACTCGTCATTCTCCGTTCGCTTGCAGCAAAAAGGAAAGACTTTCATCTCGTTGCCATGTCCGCGACGGTGAATGCAGATTTGTTTAAGAATTATTTTGAATCGCACATTCAAGCGCCGTGCCCGGTGGTTGAAATTCCTGGACGCACGTTCCCTGTGAGTGAGTACCGTCTCGAAGATGCTATTGAGGCGACGGGGTATGTATGCGAGCCCGACGGCGAATTCGCTTTGGGCGTCGAACAAAGCGGACGTGGCGGACGCGTCTTCAAAATGCTCGGCGGCGGCGGCGCGCGTGGCGCAGCACTTCGCGAAGCCGTGGAAGAATCATTTGATCGTTCGGCGATGAGCGACGTGCGACAAGAAACGCGCGATATGTATCCAGAATACAGCGAAACAACGTGGAAGAGCTTGCAAGTCATCGACGAAGAGAAAATCAATTACGAACTCATCGAGCTTCTCGTCGCGTACATCGCCGACGACCTCGAGGATGGGGCGGTATTAATTTTCCTTCCGGGCATGGCAGAAATCAGAACATTACACGATCGATTGCGAGCCAACTTACACGATGCAGACGCGCGGTTTCTCCTCGTTCCGCTCCACTCCACGTTGAGCTCGGATGAACAACGGATGACGTTTAGTAAACCGCCACCCGGAGTGCGGAAAATTGTCATGGCGACGAACATTGCAGAAACATCAATCACGATTGATGACGTTGTGTTCGTTATCGATAGCGGACGCGTGCGTGAGACGCAATACGATCCAGCGTCGCGCATGTCCGCGCTCGTCACTGCGTGGTGCAGCAAGGCGAGCAGCCGACAGCGTCGCGGGCGAGCGGGACGCGTGCGAGAAGGATATTGTTTCCATTTGTACAGCTCGAAGACTGAAGCCACAGTGCTGGCAGATTTCACAACGCCAGAGATTTTACGCACGCCCCTCGATGCTTTATGCTTACAGATTAAAATTTTAGGGCTGGGCGATATTCGACAGTTCTTGTCCATGGCTATCGAACCACCTCCCGAAGACGCGATTGCGTCCGCGCTCAAAAGCCTTTACGAACTCGACGCCGTGGACTCGAAGGATGAACTCACTGCGCTTGGACATCACTTAGCAGAGCTGCCCGTCGACGCGCGTCTCGGGAAAATGATGCTGTACGGCGCGATGTTTTCTTGCTTGGATCCCATTCTGACTATAGCCGCGGGTGTCGGATTCCGTTCGCCGTTTATGGCTCCAATGGATAAACGCGACGAGGCGGATGCAGCAAAGCGTAAGATTGCGTCGCAAAGCAGCGACCATCTCACACTTGTCCGCGCTTACGCTGGATGGTTACACGCGAAATCAAAAGGGCGCGGTTTCGAACGGGATTATTTGTCAAAACTATTCTTGTCCGGGCAGACGTTGAAGCAAATTTCTGAAATGCGGCAGCAGTACACGGAGCTTTTGGATCAAATTGGGTTTCTACGTTCGGGTGCTGGGACGCTTGGTATTGTACCGCACTCGACGGAACAACTTCCTCAATACCGCAGCGGTAGAGGTCGGCGTAACCGTCTCGAGCAAGCGCTCGCCGAGGCGAGCGTGAATGCCGGGAACGAGGCGCTTGTTCGCGCCGTGATTTGCGCTGGTTTATATCCAAATGTCGCAGTGCTTAGCGCCGTTCAACAAAGCGCTGACGACCAAGGCGGGCGTAGTCGATATACGTCCAACGCAAACAAAGCCACCGTACAAACGAAACATGACAAAGACGTCCACTTGCACCCGACGTCCGTGTGCTATGGCGCTCCAAATTTCGACGCGCGTTTTTTGCTCTACCATGAAAAAGTACGCACGACGAAAGTCTACATCAGAGACGCCACCGCCGTGGGGTCCTACCCATTACTCCTTTTCGGTGGTAAAATCAAAATCAATCACGAACGGTCGAGCGCGGTATGCGATGGATGGATTCATTTCCGTGCCGCTCCCCGCGTCGCCGTGTTATTCAAGCATCTTCGAGCCGAACTCGACGCGCTCCTCATGGAGAAAATCGCGTCACCCGCTATGGATATCTCCCATCGCGTCGACGTCGTGCGTGCCATCGTAGAAGTTTTAGATAGCGAATCTGCGGCGACGCTTGAGCGCTCAGCGCTCGCGTCATCGCCCGCGCCTTAGCGTTGTAGCGACGACACAAAACCGTTTTGTGTCGTTTTGTCAAAACGCCAAAGTGAAAAAGCGTCAAAAAACAAAAACAAAAACATCCTCACTCATCGACGCACGATGCGTCACCGATGCACTGCTCGCGCGTTCGCGCGTCTGTGCGAGTCTAAAACGCCTTCTCGCGACGTCAACGCCCAAAACACGCGCGCGTGGTCGTCAAAGCCGAGCGAAGACTCTCCGGCTCGCCGCGCGGCTGAGCAAGTTGCAGCCCGTAAGCTCAACGCCAAAAGCTCGCCTCTGTTCTCCTGGACCGAAGTCGACGTAAGCAACGCCGACAGACACATCCCACGATGGCAGAACGCGGTGTTCGTCGTATCCGTGGTGTCATTCTTTGGATATTTCGGGCATAAAATGGTGTCCCAGGAGTTGGACAGGCGCGCCGCGACGGCGGCGGCCAAGGACGCGGCGCTCAAGCACGCCCGCGCCGCCGTGCGTCGCGGCGTTCGCGACGTGAATTTCGCGGCTAGTGGTGCCAACGTGATGAACGCACATCGCGAAAGCGATGATGACGACATCGACGACGACGACCCGTTCGACGGCATGACGCCGGAAGAAATCCAAACGCTCGTCACGAACGAGTCTGCACCGCCGCGATAGCCATGTTCGCACGTCGCCAGCGAAGTGCGTGTATAAATCTAGCTGAATCCATAGCGCGTGTTGTATTTGTATCCCATGTGTAACTGTCACGCATCGGCGAAAGGAACACACGCACACAGCCATAAAAGGAAGCCGCGCGCGGTGGATAGCGCTAGTTCACGACGCCGCTTTTCGACGCCATGCCTGCACACGCGCTCGCCTCTCGCACCGCCATCGCACGCACTACCGCCGTCACGCGCGTCTCGACGACGTCCCGTCGCGCGTCGGTGTGCGTGCGCGCCGTGGTGGACCCGGTGACAAAGATTTCTTTTCCTGACACAGAGCGTGGACAAGTCTGCCTAGGAGCGGGCGCGCGCACGAAGCGTGTGGCCATTTTGGACGTCAAGGTCTATGCGTTGGCGTTGTACGTTGACGGTGATAAGGCCAAATCGGCCAAGGCGCTCGGGTTGTTGAAGGGGGCGTACGATAAGACGTTGCGCATCACGCTCGCGCGAGATGTCGATGGCAAAGATTTTGCAAGTGCATTAGACGAGGCTTTGGCGCCGCGATTGCGCGAGATTGCGACTAACATGGCGACAAAAGAGGATGAAAATGGGGATTTCATGGCGACCACGGCTGAGGCGGCGGAGAAGGCTGAGGAAAAGGCAAACGATGAGCTTGAAGCTTTGAGTGACGCTTTCTCTGGGATAAAGCTTAAATCGGGGACGAATGTTATCATCACTTGGACGCCTAACGCGTCCAAGAAGGCGAGTATTGATATTGCCGGTGATGTCGTAGAGTTTGAGTCCGAGGAATTGGCATTGGCGCTTTTGGACACGTACGTGGGGGACGCGCCAGTTTCGCCGGGCGCGCGCGATGCATTTAACAAGGGTCTCTCGGCGCTGTAAACATGGCATCTTACGTGATTTGCATGCATCTATTACTAGCTATTGAATTATAATTTCTATTTCACCATTGCTTATGATGATGACTAATGCTTGTGATGAGGAGGTGAAGTGATGGACGATTAATTGTCGACAGCGTCGATGCACTCGGTAAGAAGCGCGCTCGCCTCCTTGGGGTTTGCTCGACCGTTCGTACGCTTCATTACCTCTCCCACGAGTGCACCCATGAGCTTTGATTTACCGCTGCGAAATAATTTCACTTCTTGTGTCATTTCACTCACCACGGCGGTGCAGATTTCACGGAGAGAGTTGTCGGCGCCGCCATCGCTCGACATTTGACCGCCACCGCATACGTCGTCAATGATTTCGCTCAAGCTACGCTCGTCGCTATTCATCAGAGCTTCCAACACCTTTTTGGCCATTCGACCGCTTATATCGCCATGAGCAACTCGCGAGAGGAGCTGCCCGACGCGCATCGCTGAAGCAGCGCGCGGGACGCGCGACAGTGGATCCTTAAAAGTCGCGCCGCCATCCTTGCGAGCGGCGCCAATGATTTCATTTGCAATGAAATTAGCAACGTCCACACCCTTGGCTTCACCGCAATTTTCCATGGCGACGTCAAAGTATTTCAATGACGTCGGGAAGGCGAGAATTGTCGTCGCTGCTGACACAGACACACCGAGCGTCTTTGTCAAACGATCAAACGCCGCCGCCGGAAGCTCTGGCATGCGATTGGAAATCGCCTCCACATCCGCCGTCGTGAGCACGAGCGGTGGTAAATCGGGCTCGGGCGTGAATCTGTAATCGAGGAGACTCTCCTTGCTTCGCAACACGACTGTTTTACCGGTGTTGGTATCAAACGTTCTCGTCTGTCGCTCCACCGTGCCGCCGGCACTCAACACCTCCACGTGCCTCTTCGCTTCATACTTCACCGCCCGTACGATGCTTCGTAAACTATTCAAATTTTTAATCTCCACGCGCTCGCCAAATTTGCCCAGTTTCGCATCCTCACTCGTGCAAACGCTCACGTTGACGTCGCATCGCAACGAGCCTTCCTCCATGTTTGCGTCGCTCACATTCAAATACCTCAACATCCTCTGCATCGCCTCCACCATCGCGCTCGCATCTTCCCCACTTCGCATATCTGGTGCGCTGACAATCTCCACTAACGCCTGACCGGCACGATTCAAATCAACACGCGTCGCGTTCGTCCCGCCGACGCCGCTCGAGCCGCCGACATCCGTGGCTCGCGAGCTCTTCCCAGTATCCATTTCAATCTGCACTCGTTCAATCCCAACATACCTCGCACCCAACCCGGCATCATCATACCCAATGCGCACGCGTCCACCGAGAGAAATCGGCTCGCGCTGCTGCGTGATTTGATACCCGTGCGGCAAGTCGGCGTAAAAGTAGTGCTTGCGATCAAAGCTCGACCGCGACTGCACCTGGCTCTCGAGCGCGAGCGCGAGCTTAATCGCGAGCGCCACCGCGGTGGCATTGAGTACGGGCAACGTCCCAGGGTGTGCGGCGTCGAATGCGGCCACGGCGGTGTTTGGCGGCGCGCCATACGTCGATGGAGCGCCGCTGAACAGTTTACTCCGCGTCGCGAGTCTGGTGTGGATTTCAACGCCAACCACGGTCTCATATGACGAGGACGACAGCGCGCGCGCGGCGTATACGTGCGTCACCCGCGCGCGCGCGCATCGATGCGCGAGCATCGAATGACGAATATATATCGCGCGCCGGTGCGAGACAATCAGTGAGGAGGCGGTTACTTTTGTCACGCGTTGAAATAACAAAAAAAAATATCCGAATACGTGGCTCACGCACACACGCCCGTCATCGTCGCCGGCATCATCATTCGTACATTCTTAATCTTGAAGCGCACGCACGCACGCACGCACGCACGAATTACGCAATCGAAATCGCCCCGCTGCTCTCGTCCACCGTCACGGCGTACGTCGCGATACCCTTTGGCTCCCCCGCGAACGGCTTCCCCACCACCGGTAACGTCGGTAAATTCGGGCACCACTCCCCTTTCGCCGCTCCAGTCTTCATATCAAACGTGCTCCCATGCGCCGGGCACACGATCGAGCAATCATCGTTCACCTTGGCGCTCAACAATTCCGTCTTCCCTTGCATGCTCAAGCCCAAGTGCGGGCACTTGTTGCTCACCGCGTACACGTCGCCCATGAACTCTTGCAACAGCACCTTGCCGTAGCCATCGAGGTCGACGACCACGCGCGACTTGGGTGCCGCCTTGAGCTCGCGAAGGGTCACGCCCGTGGACGCCGCGCGCGGGGTCACCGCGCGCCCGCGCGTCGGCGTCGGCGTCATCATCGACCGCCGCGTCAGCGGCATCATGGATGCGGATGCGGAAGAACACATCGTCGTCGTCGTCGATGTCGAGGTCACAGTCGTAGACACGGAGACAGAGACAAAGAACGTCGTCGTCGTGCTGATCGGCCCGAACGCGCGTCGGTCGAATAACGTGCGCGCGCGCGTGTGCCGCGCGACCGCGGGCCGCGACCGCGGGCCCCGTGCGTGAGGTATTATCACGAGTGTCAAAACGGTACCTCTGCGTTTGAAAATCGCATCGTCTGTCAGTCTGTCGCGCGCGCGCCGTGACATTGCGACGCCGCGCGGGGTCGTTCGATCGATCGAGCGGTGGAGTTTGGTGGTGAAAAGGTGTAGGTGTCTACGACGCGCGACGACGACGACGACGACGACGACGACGACGATGATGATGGTGACGATGAAGATGATGTGCACGCCGAGTGCCAGTGCATGCGACGCGGGACGCGGGCGCGTCGGGCGTCGTCGCGCGCGCGCACGTCAGCCGCGTCGAGCGATGGGTGGTGATGATTCCATATCGTCTATGACGCCGATAACGCCGAAGACGAAGACGAGGAGTACGATGGCGACGCCGTTGGTTCCTAAGGAAGTGCTCGACGCCATTCGCGTGCCGCCCGAGGTGGTTGAGATTCGAGCGTACGTGCGTTGGGAAGAAGCGGGTATGCCGAGCGATACGACGGATGCGTGGAGACAGAGCGAGTACGATGAAGCGTTGTTGGATTTGAAGATTGAGTTATTGAGTGGAGTGACGATGAATGAGATACGGGAGAGGTATAAGTTGGAGCCGGTGGAGGGCGGGGACGCGCGCATGTTTAATCCGGATGAAGAGTTGGCGCGAAGAGTCGCGGCGGCGGAGGCGTTGGCGAGTGGTGCGAGTAGCGGTGGTGCGCGACGTGGAGAGCGAGATGCTCGTGATGCACGCGATGAGGCGGTGGATTTTATTGAAAGCGTGGTGTCGCGCGCACCAATTGTGGACGCCGTCGAGGACGTCGTCATCGAAGAAGAAGACATCGAAGAAGAAGAAGAAGAAGAAGACATTATCGCCGCCGCCACTGTCATCGTCGCGGATGACGAAGAGGTTGGAGAAGAAGGCGTCGTTGCCATCGTCAATGTTGATGACTACAGCGCTGATGTGATTGATATGGATCAAATTATCGACGTATTCTCTGCGTTGTCTCCCGAGGAAATCGAAGACATGGAGGCGATGAGCGGCGCAAACTGGTCGACGCGCGAGCAGCTCATCACCGCCATCCGCGCGGATAACGTGACCGATGACGACGATGAAGACGATGAAGACGGTGTTAACGATGAGCTGCGTCGACAATTAGAATTATCTAAATCCGCGCTCGCGTCGAGCGAACAAGCGTTGGCGATGACGAAGAAGGAACTCGAAGATCTCGAAGTGGACATCGTCACACTCCAAGCGACGTCGGACAAGGCGTTGCAGGATATGAAGATCGAATGGGCCGCCGAAGTCGAGTCGCTCGAGGCGCAAATCAAGCAAGCGTCTGCGATTTCGGGTGCAAACGACGGCGACGTCGCCAAACAACACGAGGCGTTCGTCAAGAAGATTGAAGACGCCGAACGCGTCGTCGTGGCGATGACTGCGGAGAATGAAAAGTTGAAGTCTGACTTGGATGCGGCAAAGACGGCGGCAATTAAAGCGGATGCTATGCGAGAAGCGAGCGCTGAGGTGGTGCTAATGCTCAAGAAGGATTTGGAATCCACCAGGGCGGAACTCAAGGATGTCAAAGCCAACGCCGTGTCTGAGGTTGAATTCGCGGCGATGAAGAAGGAACTCGACAACGCCTGGGTCGCCGCGGCCGAATTACAGGAAATGTGGGACGGTGACCGAAAGGTGATCGAACTCCTCACAAAATCCATCACCGATGAAAATGCCAAGCGGGAAGCGCGAAAGGCGATGAACATTCCAGACGCGTACAAGGGTATGCTCTCGTGGGCTCGAAAAACCATCACGCGTCGCGCCGCCGATGTGTCATCGGTCACCGAAACCACCTTGAACACCGTCACCGCGGCGTACCAAGAGCTCGATGCGAGCACCAGTGAATTCAGCGACGATGTCATCCCGGAAGATCCTTCAGAATCTGAGTTCATGCCGCGATGATGACAATCAACGCCATTTTTGTTAATTTTCTGAAACGAAAACAAGTAGTACCAACACACGCACGCTGTAAAGCACACACACACACACACACACACAATCAAGTGAATCATTCGTCTATTTTACACTACTACGCTACCGGTACAGTATCTATGCACCTGACTATACACGCTACACCCAAATCGTCGCAAACGCTTCTCGCACGCACCGCGCCTTGGCCACCGCGCGCGAGTCAAACCCGCACGCCTTCGCGATGGCATCCGCCAACATTTGCCGCCCTTCCGCCGTATTCTCATCAAACCCATTCAAAGACGTGCTCTCCAACCCTCGTCGCACCGCACTCGTGGGTATCGGCACGGGCGCGACGACCGTCATCGTCGAAACGCCTCGAGCCGCGACTCCATCCCCCTCCGTCGTCGTCCCATCCATAGCGCACACCACATCTTGCCCTTCCTCCTTCAACCGCGCATTAATATACGCAATCTCCGTCGCATTCTCACGCTTGTATTCCGCCAACACTCGCTCCGTGGCGCTCACGTCTATGCCCTCCGACAGGTTAAAGATCAGCTCCTCCACGCGTTCGAGGTAGTCGTTATACGCCTTGAGCGTCTCGAAATCCCCTTGGCGCTTATTGAATATCGACAACACGCGCGCGCGCGCGCGCAGAGACTTTGTTAAGCTATCCATGCCGTCCGTCGTCCGTGCGCGTGCGACGGCGGCGATGCGGGCGCGCGTCGCCGACTGGCGTTGCGGCGCCGGCTGCAACGCGACATCACTCGTCGGCGCAAAGCGTGCATCCATGGTGACGCAACCGCCGAGCGCCGACGCCGCGCGCGTACTGGACGCGCTCACGCGCGTGTACGGCTTCGATGCCGCGCAGGCGCGCGCGTGCGTGGACGAGCTCGGCGCGAACGCGACGGTGCAAATGTGCGTCGATGCGCTGCTCGATGGAGGCGCGCAAGACCGCGGTGGACCGGCGTTGGGGCTCGTGCGGTGCGCGCACGTGCGCGAGGATGGGATGATGGATATTGATGCGCTCGTCGCGCCGCGCGCGTGCGGCGACGGCGAGGCGTGTGGGGCGAGGCGTGAGTTGTGGACGTGTTTGTCGTGCGGGACGTCGGGGTGCGGGCGGTACGCGCGCGGGTGCATGTTGGCGCATTCTGCATCGCATGCGGCGTGCGCGGCGCTGAGCTGGGAAGATTTGAGCGTGTGGTGTTATTCTTGCAAGTCCTACGTCACGCATGAGGTGTTGGAGAGGTATCGCGCGCGCGCAGAGGCACTTAAGTTTCGCGGCGCCGGTTCCAGCGCCTAACCACCTATCCTATCGTTGTGCGTACGAGTGAGACTAATACCTCTGTTGTTTGTACGTTGTAATCAAATTACAATCACGCTAGTGCGTGGCTAACTAAGCGGCATCGACGCCATCGTCAGACGACGATGGATTCGGTGTCGAAGACGCGAGGAGGCGATCAACCGTTTTACCAAGCTTGTACAATTCGGGTTGATACGACATGGGGAAGTCTTGCCAAAACTCAAACTCGCGATGAAGGTCGTCGATGTCATCCACAAAACGACGACCGTTAGTGAGAAGTTCTTCGGGCGGGTCCCATCCGTCGCCACTCCATTTCTCTTCGTAGTGCTTGAGTTCGGCGTGGCATAACGACAGACGGCGGGATTCGTTTTCAGTCAACTCAGCGCCGTCGACGTCGCGCTTGCGCTCGATGCTTGAAATGACCTCGCGCAACTCCACCGAACGCTCATCATCCGTAATCTTTGTCATGCGAATAAGTTCGCGGCGACGCCAGCCTGGTTGTTCTTCCTCTAACTCCTTCATGGCGGCAAAGTGCCAGCTGTGACGCTCGGGCACGAGGCGTTTCCACTCGCTCTTGGGCTTCCCCGAACCGCGCACGCCGGTGAAATCGCCAAGTTCTGGCTTCTTGTTCCACGCCACCGGGTCACGAACCTTGAGATCCAGATCTTCTAAAGAAAAGTTGTAAAATCTAGATGCCGCACGGAGCTTTTCTTTCGGGTCGCTGATCGAACGCAAATTCTCAATCTCTTCATCGCTCTCGCTCGGGAGGATTTTCACCGGCGTGTCCGGTCCAACCTTGGGGAACTCCGCAGTCGGCGGATGCGCAGCTAAGATTTCATCCATTTCTGCCACGGATAAGGTTTCTTGTTCAATCAACCTATCCGCCATGGCGTTGACTGCGTCGACATGTGCGGCGATAATCGCACGAGCGTTGTCTTCACCCTCTTTTAAGATTTGCACCATTTTACGTTCGGCGTATTGAAAGTGGTCGCGCGACGCCGCGCGAATAGGACCAGCCAAGACTTTTAAATCATCCAACTTATTCAATTCACCAGATTTGGACACGACGCCGGTTAAACGCGCCACGCGCTTCTCAGACCGGTTCAAAAACGTTGGATCATGCGTGTACGTCGTCAACATGCCTGGCTGCCCGAGACCAAAGTTGATAATCATGTTTCGCAACACGTCGTTTGCTTCGATGATATCCTCTGTGCCTCGCGTCGTAGTTTCTCCGTATATCGCGCTCTCTGCGGCGCGACCGGCGAGTAATACTTGAATACGTTCGCACATGCGCGCTCGCGTTGGGTACATGTAGTCTTCGTCACGCTTTCTTTGAATCAACGTCACCGTCGGCTCAAATCCCCGAGGCACGATGGACACGAGCTCGATGTCCTCAATTAATCCAGTGCTCTTGTGAAGCACGTGCTGCACGAGTGCGTGACCAAGCTCATGTACGGCGAGCTTACGCGTCAATGGGCTGTCTTTCGGGTGCGGCGAGAGTCTAATGCCGCTCACGACGCGATCTACAGCTTGTAACACGTCATCTTCTTCAATTTGCTCGCCTTCTCTGCGCACGCAATGCACCGCCGCCTCGTTGCAAATGTTTGCAATCTCGGCGCCAGACAACCCAGGGATGTTTTGCGCCAAACGCTTGGTGTCAATTTCGGGGTTGCAATTTCTCTTCGAAAGGTGAATCTGCAAAATCTTGGCGCGCGCCTCGACGTTTGGAAGGGGCACTCGAACCTTGCGGTCAAAGCGGCCCGGACGCAAGAGCGCAGGGTCGAGTAAATCGGCACGGTTCGTGGCGCCAATAAACACCACGCCCGTATCTGGTGTGAAACCGTCCATCTCGGTTAACAACTGATTGAGCGTTTGCTCGTGCTCCTCCGTGCCTCGAGTGCCAGCTGCGGCACGCTTCGTCCCTAACGCGTCGATTTCGTCGACGAAAATCAAGCACGGCGCGTTGATGCGCGCGCGCTTAAACAAATCTCTCACGCGCGCCGCACCAACGCCGACGATGATTTCAACAAACTCTGAACCAGACATGGAGTAAAATGGCACTTTCGCCTCGCCTGCGATTGCTTTGGCAATCAACGTCTTGCCCACCCCGGGACCGCCCTCCATGAGCAAACCTTTCGGCGGGCGGGCGCCGACGGCGGCGAATCGCTCTGGCTCCTTCAAAAACGCAACAACCTCCTCCAAATCTTCAATGATATTCTCCAATCCACCGACATCTTCTAAAGTTACGTCCACCGTACCGTCGCGACGCGCCCCAGCGCGAGACTGCGCGAATTGCATCGCCTGGAATTGATCCTGAGGCACCGACGTCTTGCGAACAATGCCCAAGTAAATCGAACCCACCATGAACGCTAAACCGCCCAAAGAATACGCCAAAAACTCCATACCGGTATACGTTGCCGGCTTCCACTTTTGATGATACGTATACCACGTGCCAAATCGGTCACACTTGTCCCGCGCGGCAATGTCCAACGCCTTGGTCATGGTGTTCACGTAATATTTGCTCCCATCCGTCGTCGTGGCTAAATAATATCGCGCGCGCGGAATCTTTCGCAACGCGGCTGGAGGAAACCACCCAAACTCTGGCGGATCCCACACTTGAAAATTCGCAATTTTCCCTTCATCCACAGCCTGATTAAACACCGTGAACGGCATTTCCTTCATCGCGCGCCAATTCGGTTCCTCATCAATCGGCGCGCCTAAACTCTGCGTGCTCACGTACGAGCTCGTACCCTTCACATCCCCTTCCATCGGCCCTTTCTTCGCCATGCGCTTCTTCGCCTTTTCACTAAACAACTTATATTGCTCATCTTGCTCCCGAAGCATCTGTTCGTACTGCGCATCCGTCATACCGCGCGGCTTGACCAACCCCTGCGCCGCGACGTCCCGAAGACGCATTCGCCTCCCCGACGTCGACAGCGCCCCAACCCTGCGCGTGGCGCACACCCCCAGCGCCGCGCTCGCGCTCGCACTCGCGCTCCGCGCGCGCAACGCATCATCCTCATCGCCGTGCGCGCGCGCCGCGCGACTCGACACGACCACGAACCGCCGGCCGGGCGCCGCGCGCCGCGAGACCACGAGAGGTGACCTAGTGCTGCGCCAAGACATTCGCGCGTGATGCGCCGTCGCGGCGAGGCCGACGCCCGCGCTGCCGCACGCGTATGCGCGACGCGATGCGAACGACGCGTGCGATGGTGGCGTTGGCGTCATGACGCCGTGCGCGCGCGCGTGTGCGGCGCGCGACGGCGGCGACGCAGAGGGTTTCGTGCGCATGGTGTTTACATTAGTGGCGTCATTGAGCCCCCCTTGTTGACCAATTATGACTCAAGGGTTAGGGTTTTGGGATTTTGGCGTCTGCGGTCTGCG
>Ga0255779_1002220_pt1 | contig 20891 bp, 12 predicted proteins | sample 011ome_21_FD_179977 | JGI IMG/M metagenome (GOLD analysis project Ga0255779, IMG submission 179977) | Coastal salt marsh microbial communities from the Groves Creek Marsh, Skidaway Island, Georgia - 011508AT metaG (version 2) | ecosystem: Environmental > Aquatic > Marine > Intertidal zone > Salt...
TGTGCTCTGTTAGGCTTGCGGCTCGGGGTCATCGCCGTATTTCGTTCCGCCATAGCCATAGCCATAGCCATAACCGTAACCATAGCCGTAACCGTATTTGTATGCGTATTTGGCGTAATACATGCCCACTCGAGACATGCGGATGTTGTTCATAACGAGCGACGCGTGGCTGAGGTTATTTTGACTCAACAAATCCTCCAGATGCTCGATGCCTCGTTTTGTTGCTTTTTGCGTGTTGGTGACCAGTAGCCCCGTGTCGACTTTGCTCATAAGGAGCAAGGCATCGGTAATCAACAGCATCGGAGGCGTGTCGAGAATGACAAAATCATAATCGGCACGGAGTTTCTGCAAGAACGGATCCAGCCGGTCATTCATAACCAATTCCGACGCGTTGGGCGGAACGGGGCCGGCGGTGATGACCGTCAACGTATTGACGGGGCCGGTTTGCTTCATTTCGTCGATATCGCAACGGCCGATCAGGTGGGTGCTGAGTCCGATTTGATTGGAGAGCTTGAAGTTTTTGTGGACTTTCGGTTTGTGCATGTCGAAGTCAACCAGCACCACCGATTTGCCGGTTTTTGCCAAGACCGTTGACAAATTCGATGAGACAAACGATTTTCCCTCCCCCGGATGCAATGAACTCACCAAAATGGTATTGGCGCCCTCTTGGGCGAGTACATACTGCAAATTCGTTCGCAAACTTCGGAACGCTTCCGTGATTTGAGCGCGCGAGTCGGCGAGAATGGCGAGTGGCGCCTCGTCGATGTTATCGTAATGAGGCAGGCCTGCGACCACCGGAAGTTGGGTGATTTCGCGAAGCTCTTGCGTGGACTCGAGTCGATCGAAAAGCAACATGCGCAGGAAGGCGATGGCCAATGCGAAGATGGCTCCATACAGCGTGTAGTTGCGGATGGTTTGGCGTTTATTCGGCCCCACGATTCCGGCATTTCGCGCGACCTCGATGATCGATGCTTGAGGGGCAATGCCGGCCCTTGAAATGACGTTTTGCGCGCGTGCTTCCAGCAGGAAAACGTAAAGTTTTTCATTGACCTGAAGCTTTCGTTCCATGACGACAATGTCGCGTTGCGTGGCGGGAATTCCACTGAGGCGCGCTTCTAAAGCCGTAATTTGGTTCCGGACGTTTGAGCGCTGATTCACAATGGCTTCGCGGGTGTCTTCGATGTATTTAGTCACCGTAAAACGCGCGTTGCTGATGGCGCTATCGAGTCGGCGGATTTGATAACTGTCCTCGGTCACATCGAGTAAAGCGGTCGTGCGCTCGCTGCGCATTTGGAACAACGCACTCACCTGTTCAATCAGTAGCGGATCTTCTTCGATGAGATAGGAAGTTGGCGGCAAGCTGTTGCCTTCGAGTCCGGATGACAAATACTTGCGTAACGAACTCAACGCCTCCAGGCGAAATTCCAATTCGCGTTCTTGTGTCTCAAGTTGCACCAGTGCATTGAAAAACTCCGTCTGCTCGCGGCTGAGATCCAGGATTTCATTTTGCTGTTTGAATCCATCGACCTGCATCTCTAGGCTGTCCATGATGCTGACCAGCTCCTCCAATTGGATGTTGATGAATTTTTCGGTTTTTAAGCTCGACTCGAGTCGGTCTTCCTTTGTGAATTCGATGTACTCCTCACTCAAGATGCTCAAGAATTCCTGAGCTCGACCGGCCAGCGTGCTACTCGAACGGAGCGTCAAGATGTTCGTGCCCGTCACGTTGGTCACTTGAAGTGAGCCCCGCATTTGGCCAATCCGTTGCGCTCGGTTGTAAACCCGGAATTGGAAGTGTTGTTTGCGCGCTTGCTCCAGAGCAGCCTGGTTGATGCTCGGGCCAGAGGGGTTTGAGAAATCGACCACTTTGGCGTCTCCAAAGGAAATCGTCAGGGCCAATTCCGGACCTTCTATGGGGACGCCGAAAGGTTGAACCAACTCTTTCACTTCACCGTTGTTGAGCGTGTACCGCAACCGGTAATGCGCTTCGTCTTCAATGAATAAATCGATGTTTCGGCCGAGATATGCCGAATTGAAGAGTTCAGGCTGGACGTCAATGGCCAAATTACTGAATCCGGATACTTGGCTGGTTTTGAGTCGACCCACCAGATAGTAGTCGATGTCCAATCGCATACGATCCACTGCACGCCCCACCAAGTCGAATGATCGCAAGATGCGCTGCTGGTCTTTGGTGTCGGAACTTCCACGGCCGAACATGCTCGTGGCCCCCGCAAGTTTCTGTTGGTAAGCGAGCTCCTCACCGCCTTTGTCGAGCAACACCTCCGCTGTGGCAGCATATATATCAAGTTGCCGGTGGGTGATGAGTCGGGCAGCGGCATACCCGGTACCGGACAGTATGGCTATTAGCCACCAGTTTTTCAACAGGAGCTTGAGGTAAGGCCGAATTTGGCTCATCGAGATGAGCTCGTTTTTGCGCTTTTGTGAATCGGACATGCGGCTGCAATTTCGCAAGGAAATGCGAATAACGGAACTGCAAGTGCTAGTTTTGGTGTGACAACGCGTGAAGGCAGCTATTTATTCGAAAAAATGAAGGATCAAGGATCGGTTTGGGCGTTCGGAGAGGTCAAGCAGGGCAGCGGATGGAAAGCCCTTCCGGATGATTCCCGTGTGTGGTTGCACGTATCAAATCGCCGGTTATCCGATGATGAGTGCGAATTGTTGGCTGGATCACTTGAAGAGTTTCTCGCGAATTGGTCGGCACATGGTCAGGCTTTGAAAGCTAGCTGGCGCCTGGAGGGGCGAAGGGCTTTAATGGTGGGGTTGGACGAGGGAAGTGCAGGCGCGACCGGATGCTCGATAGATAAGTTGGTGCATCGCCTGCAAGAATTTACTGGGAGTGGACGTGATGCCCCGTTGAATTGGTTTTCGCGAGATCGGGTTATACATTATTATATAACTCCGAATGATCCGGCAGGATCCGAGTGGATGGAAAGTTCGCTGGCGGGGTATTGGGCGATGCGCAAGGCCCTCAAAATAGCGGATGATTCGCTGGTTGTGAATTCGGTAGTGAGTAACAAGGAACAGTGCTTACCGTCATTGGTGAAATCGTTTGCATCGACCTGGCACGCGGAAATGTGGCGGTAACCTGCTGGGGTTTTAAATTGTTCATTTTCATAGATTTTAGCAGGTATGCGGTGTTACACTATTCGGTAAATGCCTAACAACTTCCTGTAAGTGGGATTAATTAGGCGACGAATTCAGGCTCAACTTCAGAATTTTCCTTTAAGATTTATTGGATTTCAGGAAAGGTTATTCTACATTTAGGGCGATTCTGTAGTGTTTTTTTGTGAAAACCCTGCATTTTCTGTCGAAGGCAAAGCGAAAATCACGGCGGTGATGGTCAAAGGCTGGAGATAAAATATTGGGGCTGATTTTGATGTCCCTCCAAATTGTCTGAGAATTCTAACCAAAACCAAATCAAATGTTTAACACGTTTAAAAAGTGTTGTGGCATCGTAGCGATGTTCGCGCTTTATTTCTATTCCGCCCCGGCAGCGTTTGCCCAGTGTGCGGACAATGAGGTGACCCTCACGCTGGTCTTTGATAACTATGCGAGTGAAACCGGATGGTCTATCGTAGACGCCAATGGTAACGCTGTTGCTGGTGCAGGATCCGGTTCATACGCGGGTATGAATGGAGGTACTGCAACGCCAACTGCTTGCTTGCCTGACGGATGCTACTCACTGGTGATGAGTGACACTGCTGGCGACGGTATGTGTTGTACCTATGGAGATGGCAGCTACACCTTGACGGATGCTGACGGTAACGTTTTGGCGTCTGGTGGCAACTTTGGTGGCTCTGAGTCGACAGCGTTTTGTATGAACGCATCGTTGCCAGGTTGCACTGACCCTGACGCGTTGAACTACGATCCCGCGGCTACTGAAGATGACGGCTCTTGTGAGTTGCCTTCTTGCGACTGGAGCGGTTCTTTCTGCTATGGTTCCAGCTCGAACTATGTGGTCTACGGCTATGCAGTTGCTCCCGAAGGGGAGGACATTTACTTGTTATTTGAACAAGGAAACATCGAAGACTATTGGGATCAGATTTATGTATATGACGGATTTGACTTGTCGACCGCGAACATTCTTTGGTCAGCTGGAGTGAGCTCCGTTTCTGGTTACGAGGATTTCAGCGGTACGCTCATCAATTCGCCAACAGGTACGGTGGTAATTGTTGTGGATTCAGACAGTTCAGTTTCTTGTCAGTCTTCTTCAAGTTTGGTATCTGTGGATTGGGTAGCGGCATGTGATTTCTTTGGATGTGCTGACCCAGGAGCATCCAACTACGATCCAGCAGCTACTGCGGATGACGGTTCATGTGAATACGTGGGTTGCACGGATGCGACGGCTTGTAACTACATGCCTTCTGCAACATCCGATGACGGTTCTTGCGCATTTGAGTCCTTAGATATTGTAATCAATCCAGATAACTACCCAGGTGAAGTTTCTTGGGATTTGGTTGACGATGCTGGAAACACCATCGCTAGTGGTGCTTCATCAGGCGCTGCTGTTTGTACAGATGCCGCATGCTATACTTTCACCATGTACGATTCATTCGGTGATGGCATTTGCTGCTCTTATGGAAACGGAAGCTATTCTGTAACTGACGGTAACGGTCTGGTATTGGCTTCAGGTGGTGACTACGGTTCATCTGAATCTACCTCTTTCTGTTTGCCAGCGGTCCCAGGTTGTACGGATGACTTGGCCTGTAACTATGACGAAGGAGCAAACTTCGACGACGGTACTTGCGATTACTCATGTGTTGGTTGCATGGACCAGGCTGCTGCAAACTACGATCCAACGGCAACTCAAGAGAACCCCGGTTCTTGCGTTTACTGTGAAGCAGGAACTTACGTGATGAACATCGAAATGTTTGACGCGGGTGAGGATGGCTGGAACGGAGCGAGTTACTACCTCGATTCATACGATGGTGCAATCTCGATTACAGGTAACTACGACAACGCGGATACGTATATCAACGGTGTTGGAACCGATTTCCACTGTATTCCACTTGGATGTTACTTATTCTCTCACGGAGGCGGATCTGCTGATGGTGAGAACTCGGTAGTCGTGACTGACCAGTTCGGTACAGTGTACGCCGACGGTTTGGCTGCAAACACATCGTGGGATGTTGACTTCGGATTGTTGCAAGAGTGTGGCTTTGAAGGATGTACAGATCCTTACTGCTTCAACTACAACATTTCAGCTACTATTGATGACGGATCTTGTGTTTGCCCTCCACCAAACGACGCACTTGAAAACGCGGAGGCAATCGCTTGTGGAATGCAGGTGTCTGGCACATTGGCCAATGCTTCTGACGTGGAAGGTGTAACCGGCACATTTGCTGGTACGACCGTCACAACTGCAGGTGTTTGGTACGAGTTCAACGCGGACGCGGATTACCAAGTATTCGCGAGCACTTGTGATACTCCTACATCGGTATCAGGATTGGCTAATCCTGTTTCTGATACGAAGATGCACGTCTTTGTGATGAACGATGAAGGAGAACTAGAGGCCATCGTTGGAAACGATGACAACTGCGGATTGATGTCGCGCGTTGCTTTCTTGGCAGAGACCGGAAACAACTACTACATCTACGTTTCGCGCTACTCTTCCTTCACTGGTGGAGCTGAATTCTTGATTGACGTCACTTGTGAGGAGTGCCCAGAATTCCCATCGAATGATTTCTGTGCGGATGCAACGCCTCAATTGAACGACGTTACCTTCACAGGTTCTGTATGCTGCTCGAACCCTGCCTTGATTCCTGCCTTTGGCGGAACTGTATACGGTGTATGGTTTACTTTCAACAGCACGGACGTTGTCACAGGTTTGATGTTCGACACCTTCTACTTCAACTTGACGAACGTTTCTTCGGGTAACTTGTCGTTGACGATCTACTTGCAAGGTGGTGACTGTGAAAGCATTGGTTCATATGTAGGATGCTTGTTCACAGGAACATGCGCCGGTTCAATCGAATCGTTCATCGCATTGGAGCCTGATACAGACTACTACTTCTTCGTCGGTACCACACAGCCAGCTGATTGTGGTGATTTCGAGTTCACCACAACAGGTATCTTCCTCGGTTGTACAGACCCTCAGGCTGACAACTACCTGGATTATGCGAACCAAGACGATGGTTCATGCTTCTACTCAGTCGTTCCTGAGAACGATTTGTGTGAAGATGCATTCGCATTGGAATGCAACGTGGGTTACCAAGAAGGCTCAATGGGTGGAGCGACAACTACAGGTGCACCTGATGTACTCTGCACTCCTTGTGCAGAAGAGCAGTCTTCGGTATACGTGATTGCAGGAGGCGGAACCTACGACGGTGAAGTTTCTTGGAGCCTCACTGATGCAGCTGGAAACGTGTTCACTGGAACAGCGACTTCTGGATCTTGGGTTTGTGGCGTGGCTGAAGGGGCCTTCACATTTGAAGGATTCGATTCATTCGGTGACGGATGGAACGGCGCATTGGCTAATGTCTACTACGAAGGGAACCAAGTCGTTACAGATTTCGGATTCAGCTCAGGTAGCTACGCGTCTACAACGGGTACGATGGAAGAGGATGGAACTGTAGAGTTGTCTTTCCCTGCATTGCCAGGTGTTTGGTGGACGTTTGCTGGAACGGGTGAATTGCACACGCTCAACACGTGTGGATCTGTGATCGACACGCGTGTTCAGTTGTTCTCTTCTCCATCAATGTCTTGTGGCTCTTATGATTGTGTTCTCGACATTGAAGGAAACATCGCTGACAACAGCGCTTCTTTCGACGGTTGCGGATTCTTCGAACAGGATGATGCGTACTTGGAGTTTGTATCTGATCCATCATTGTTCTACTTCGTTTACGTTACGTACGATTACGACGGAATTTATGACGGTGCAGGATCATACCAAATCGAATTGACGTGTGAAACGGCAATCGAAGGATGTACGATCAGCGCGGCTTGTAACTACAACCCTGACGCCAACATTGAAACCAATGATATTTGTGAGTACACTTCTTGCGCTTGTGACAACAACCCTGGCGGTACTGCGATCTTGGTGAACATGTACGATTCGTTCGGCGACGGATGGACCGGAGGTAACTCAGGTTCTACCGGAGGATACGAAATCTTCGACGGTGAAGGCAACTCTGTTGCGATGGGTGCGATTGACGATGCAGACTACTTTGTCGACGAGGACAACTACGACGGTGCTGAGTACGGTCTCGACGTATTGTGCTTGGATCCAGGCTGCTACACGTATGCCTTCACAGGTGCATTCATCTGGTCTGAGGAGCAGTCATGGTCTGTTACGGATGGTGACGGTGTTGAGTTGATTTCTGGTGGTGCCGGTGGAAGCTTGGTGACGGAGATCTATCCATTCACTGCAGGTGCAGACATCCTCTGCGGTTGTACAGATGCTTTCGCCTGTAACTACAACGCTGACGCGACAACTGAAAACGGAACGTGTGAATACGAGACGTGCGCAGGTTGTACGGATGCTGAGGCTTGTGACTACGATCCAACAGCTACCATCGAAGACGGTTCTTGCTGCTACGGATCTTGTGTAACCATCACGATGAACGATAGCTTCGGTGACGGTTGGACGGGATGCTACATCTTGATCACAGATCTCGAAGGCAACGAAGTCATCTACACGACGATGACCACTTCAAACAGTGACGGATCTTTCTTGCAGGAAGTTTACTGCTTGGAGGCCGGTTGCTACATCTTGTCGACAGGTGACGACACCTTCAACTCTGAGCCTTCTTGGTCTATTGGAGGTGTATTCGGTGGTGTGATCTCCGGTGGAGAGAATTACGGTCCTGAATACTTCAGCGTAGGTGGTAACAACTGCATCGAGGGATGTGACATCGCTTGTGCATGTAACTACGATCCAGCTGCGAACATCCTCGTTATTGAGGAGTGTAACTTCGACGATTGCTCAGGATGTACGTATGCTGATGCTACGAACTTCGACGCAAACGCCGGTGTTGACGATGGATCTTGTGAGTTTGATTTGTCAAACCCATGTCCTGCTGATATCAACGAAGACGGTTCTGTAACCACGGCTGACTTGCTCCAATTCTTGGGTGCGTTCGGTACGGTTTGCGAATAACCTGACTCATATGAATAAGAAAGGGCTCGACTTCGGTCGGGCCCTTTTTTTTGCCTTAACACAATGCGTTGTATCTTTTAGGTAAGCGAATCTGATGCCGTATTCCCCTGCTGTCCGACAATTGATATGCGCGCTTAGCCTTGTGCTCATGCAGTTTTGCTTTGGCACAATGCACGGTCAATTGGTCATTGATGACAATACGAGTTCGACTATTTTGACAGATCATACCGGAGGCTACTTGGGAACAGGAATCAGTTTCGTAGATTTCAATGGGGACGGTTTGGATGATTTGAGTTTTGGACACCATGAGGGCGAATTGAGGTTTTTTCAGGGCACTGGAAGTGGGTTTGTTGAGGTTGATTTGGAATTGGAAACGCCGAACGCGGAGTCGAAAGGGTTGATTTGGACGGATGTCGATAACGACGGTGATCAGGATTTGTTTGTTGCGTTCCGGTTCGCACCGAATAAGTTGTGGTTGAATCAAGGAGGGTTGGAGATGGTCGACGTCAGTGCGACCTGTGGCATTGCTCAAGACGAGCGAAGAAGTTTCGGGCCAGCTTTCGGGGATTTTGATCGCGATGGGTTGTTGGATTTGTTCGTTGCGAATTATGGTTACTCTGTAGATGTGCCCCAGGGAAACGAGTGTTATCGGAATTTGGGCAATGGCATGTTCGAAGATGTTACCGAGGCTATGGGCATGGACGGTCCCAATTTGCAGTCATTTCAAGGCAATTGGATGGATGTCGATCGCGACGGTTGGCTGGACTTGCACGTGATTCGAGATCGCTTTATATACCCGAACTTATTCTATCATAATACAGGCGCGGAAACCGGCACAGCCGGATTTGTGGAGGACGGCGCTGAACGTGGATTGGATGTATCGATTTTATGCATGTCTTCCAGTCCCCATGATTTCGATCGGGACGGGGATTTGGATTTGTACCTGTCCGGGGGATTGGAGGGAAGCCGCTTGCTTGAAAATACCGGCGATGGTCAATTCACAGACATCACGAGTGCATGGGTGGAGATGAATGAAGTTTGCTGGGCGGGACAATGGCTGGATGTGGATGCAGACGGTTGGGAAGAGTTGCACATCACGACGGGTATTGCCGCTTACGTTGATTATCCATCGGTTCTTTCACAATTTGACGAAGAGCCGGACGCGTTATTCAAAAATGACGCTGGTGAATTGATTTTACCAGGCGGGTTATTTCAATCGGTGACTGCGCTCGGTTTTGCGACAGCGACTGGCGATTTCAACGGGGACGGATTTGTGGATTTGGTTTCCCATAAGGTGGGGTTGAATCCCGAAATTCGGACGGCCCTGCCCAATACAAATCATTGGCTTCGCGTGTTGCTTCACGGCGTGGAAAGCAATGCGGATGCTGTCGGGGCGAAAATCGAAATGTGGGCCGGTTCATCGTATTGGTACCGGGAGACGTATTGCGGTGAGGCGTATTTGTCTCAAAACAGCCGTTGGGAGCATTTCGGCGCCGCCAATCACACCCAAATCGACTCCATCCGCGTGGAATGGCCGCTGGGATGGGTGGATACGTGGTATGATGTGCCAACCAACACCTCCATAGAGCTCACAGAATTTGGCGCGACCACTGATGAGGCGAGCACAGGATGCACCTACGCCGGGGCGTGCAACTACAACGCAGAAGCGAATGAAGATGATGGGTCATGTGACTTTTCTTGCCTCTTGGAGTCACTGGCCTGCGGAAATGGCCTTGTCTGGAACCCGGTAACAACATTTTGTGAACCATCATGCCTGGGAGATTCTAACGGAGACTCGGTTGTGGACGTAGTGGATTTGTTGGAATTCCTCAGTGCGTTCGGACAGGAATGTAACTGAAGGCAGAACTCCAGTCCAATTCTTTGTTTAATCGCAGAAATAGGTTATTTTTAAAGAACCTGCATGATTGGAGCCTTAATAAATGGTTTCCTCATGTTTCGTGCAAGGTTGTTTCCTTTTTTCATCATCTTATCGCTTTTAGGACTTTGCCTAGGTTCTTCGGATCCGGTGTGCGCTCAAAGTCCGTTTGAGGATGTGAGTAATGAGATGGATGTGTGGAGCGGGCACACTGGCGGCTATTTGGGCGGTGGCATCTCGATGGCGGATTTCAACGGAGACGGACTCGATGATTTGAGCATTGCCCACCACGAAGGCGATTTGCAGTTTTATTTGGGTAACGGCACCGGTTTCGATCCGTACGATCTGCAATTGACTGCGCATAACTATGAGGCCAAGATGATCCTCTGGGCGGACATTGACAACGACGGTGACCAAGATTTATTCGTGACGTATCGGCTGGCGCCGAACAAGCTTTACATCAACGAGGGTGATTTGGTGATGACGGATTTCAGTGCGGAATGTGGCATTGACCAATCCAACCGCCGGAGCTACGGAGCGTGTTTCGGTGATTACAACAATGACGGATTGCTTGATTTGTTTGTAGCGAATTATGTCAGCGGCCAAGACCCTCCATTCAATGAGCTTTACCTGAATCTTGGAGGGGGTTACTTTGATGACGTCACATTTGACGGTCCGATGGGTGAGCCCTTGGATCAAAACTTTCAAGGCCATTGGGTGGATCTGAACGAAGATGGATTGTTGGATTTACACCTCATACGAGATCGGCTATGTTTTGTAAATCGTTACTATAAACAATCAGCAAACGGTGAGTTTTTTGAGGATTCGGGCAACATGAATTTGGATTATTCCATCAACGCAATGTGTTCTTCGACGACAGATTACGATCACGATGATGACCAAGATCTCTATATGTCGGCGGGGATGTGGGAGGGTAATTATTTCCTCGAAAACGATGGTGCAGGAATGTTTAGCCCCTATGTCGCGGAAGAGGGCGACAGTGTTGTCGTTCACCTAACCAGTTGGGGGGCGAATTGGTTGGATGCTGATAACGATGGTTGGGAGGATCTACACGTATGCACGGGATACAGCACGTACACGAATTGGCCGGATGTTTTTACCCAGTACTCGTACGTGCCGGATAATTTTTTCTGGAATCAGGGCGGCTATTTTGAGGAGGATACAACGGGGTTTTTCGACGTGAACAATTTATCCTTTTCAGCGGCGACCGGGGATTTTAATCAAGATGGATTTCCCGATTTGGTCAATAACGCGGTGGGTGAGTATGCGCAGGTTCTGAAGGCGGTGCCCAATACGAACCGTTGGCTCAAAGTGCTCCTAGAAGGTACGGAAAGCAATCGCGATGGTATCGGTGCGAAGATTCGAGTCTACGAGAATGGGCTCATTGGCTATCACATGACGGAATGCGGCGGCAATTTCCTTAGCCAAAACAGCCGATGGGAGCACTTTGGTTTGGGGCTGACAGCGACCGTCGACTCCATTGTAGTCACGTGGCCGTCCGGAATTGTGGATCATTACTACGATGTGGCGCCGAACACGAGTTATGTGCTGGTCGAAGGTGAAACCGTTTCCGATTACGTACCATGCACGTCGGGCGTTTGTCCAGGATGTACATACGATGGAGCCTGCAATTTTGATCCTGTAGCCAACTACGACGACGGAACGTGTGACTTCTCTTGCCTCATGGCCGCAAACGTATGTGGTGAAGGGACTCAATGGAATCCGGAGAGTATGCAGTGTGAGGGGATTCCAGTGGATTGTCCAACCGATTTGAATGGCGATGACTTCACGGATGTTACCGACCTCCTGATTTTCTTGGCGTTGTTCGTTACCTCTTGTTTTTGACCCATGAATAGATCGCATTTCTCCGCTCATTTTTTTCTATCGCTATTCACCGCTTGGGCGATCCTCACGGACCTCGAAGTCCGCGCACAATTGGTGGATGTGAGCAATTCCATGGCATTGGAAACCAACCATACTGGTGGGTTCTTGGGAGAGGGGGTGAGCTTTGCGGATTTCAATGGGGATTACATCGATGATTTGTCGTTCGCGGATTACCAAGGCAACCTTCGGTTTTACGTCGGAACCGGAAACGAATCGGGATTCGAATTGGTGGATTTGGGTTTGCCACCTTACCCTTTTGAGGCCAAAATGATCCTTTGGGCGGATATAGACAACGATGGGGACCAAGACTTATTCATCACGTACCGATTGGCCGCCAAAAAGCTCTACCTCAATGACGGAAATCTAGGCTTCACAGACGTGAGTGCGACTTGCGGCATCAGCCAGGCGTCGCGCCGCAGCTACGGTGCAAGTTTTGGAGATTACAACAACGATGGATTTTTGGATTTGTATGTCTGCAACTACACCGGCGACGTCGATGAGTATCCCTTCAATGAGTTGTATAAAAACAATGGCGATGGGACTTTCACGGAAACCAGCAGTGAAGAGGGCATGGGCATCGCGGCCTTGCAGTCCTTTCAAAGTCAGTGGGTGGATTTCAACGACGATGGGTTATTGGATTTGCATGTGATTCGGGATCGAACCATTTATGACAACTATTACTTCGCGCACATGCCACCGGGCTCATTCGCGAATTTCATCGAGTCCGGTTCACTCGCCGGCCTCGATATTGCCATCAATTGCATGTCCACAAGTGTGGCTGACTATGACTGCGATTTTGATTCCGATGTTTACTTGTGCGCCTTTGCCATTGACCAAAATCACTTGATGGTGAATACGTCCGGCACGTTTGATGTGTTTGATGCGGATGGAGACATCCCCATGGATGATGTGCAAGTGGATGCGCTGTGTTGGGCGGCGAATTGGTTGGACGTGGACAACAACGGATGGGAGGATTTGCATGTGGCCAATGGATACAGCGAATACACGAACTATCCAGCGGTACTGTCGATTTATTCGGATGAGCCGGATGCCTTTTTTTACAACAATGAAGGACAGTTCACGGCGGCCGATGAAGCACAATTTCAAGACGTTTCCGTTCTGTCATTTTCAACTGCCACAGGTGATTACAACCTCGATGGCTTCCCGGATTTGGTTTCCCACCGTGTTGGGAACTTCGCTCAAGTTTTGAGGGCCACCCCGAATGACAACCATTGGGTCAAAATTTGGCTCGAAGGAACCGACAGCAATCGGGACGGTACCGGCGCCAAAATTTACATTTGGGCGGGAGGTCATGCGCAATACCGCATGACGTTTGCTGGCGAAAACTACCTCGGCCAGAACAGCCGTTGGGAAGCGTTCGGATTGGGGAGCGCCATAACCGTCGACTCCTTGCAGGTTGTTTGGCCTAACGGAGAGGCAACTTCCCATCAGGGATTGTCCGTAGACGAGCACTGGTTGCTTTCAGAGTCCGGGACGGCGACGGCGATGTGGCAAATCGACCCTTGCATTTGGGGGGATTTCTGCGAAGGATGCACGTATGAATTGGCCTGCAACTTTGATCCCAACGCAGAGGAAGATGACGGCTCGTGCACCTTTGATTGCTGGAATGTGCCCGAGACCTGTGGGCCAGGAACGGTCTGGGATGAGGTGCTGGAATTGTGTGTTCCTGATGAAGGATGTTCCTTCGATTTTGATGGAAACGGCAACATTACAATTGCCGATTTGCTGTTCTTTTTGGTGCAGTTCAATCAACCGTGTCCAGAGTAGGCAGCTGGCGATCTAACAGTACCACGGCCGCGGCAAATGTCGCCGCACCCAATTCCAACTCCCGCTTGTGTACGTTTTCGAAAACGTCCTGCGAGCTGTGGTGAAAATCGAAATAACGCTGGCCATCTGGGCTCAGGCCGATCAACGTGGGCCGTGGTCGCAACTCCTTTAAAGGCGAGATGTCCACCCCTGCCCCGCCGCGCCGAAATTGGTGCACGTTGTACGGATCAAAAACCTCCGCCCATGAGCGAACCAAGTCTGTAGCGGCATCCTCACCGTCCACGCGAAATCCACGCGGAACGAATCCACCGGCATCCGACTCGAGCGCTGCGACGTGCCTGCGGGGTGTGTTGGCGTGTTCTGTTGCTGCGACCGCTGCGTATGTTTTGCCGCCGCGATTGCCGTTCTCCTCGTTGATGAACAACACAAACCGGATGGTGCGGCGCGGAGTGTACCCGATGGCTTTCAAGATGCGCAGCACCTCGAGCGTATGGACGATGCCGGCACCGTCATCATGGGCACCTTCTCCAATGTCCCAAGAATCCAAGTGGCCACCGAGGGTGATGATTTCATGGGGGAGCTCACTTCCCCGCCATTCTCCAATGACATTTCCTTGTTCCACATCGCCGAACGCCCGGCAATTCATTTGGAGGGAGACTTCCAATTCGGGGTCGCTTTCGAGTTGTCGGCTGAGCCAAGTAGCATCGACGGTTGAGATGGCTGCTGCAGGTATTTGCGGAACACCCTCTTTGTAACGCAACGCACCGGTGTGCGGTAACGTGTCCAACGCGTGTGTCATCGAGCGCACCAAAGCCCCGATCGCTCCGGCCTCCGCCGCTGCGCTGGCTCCATTGCCGCGTTGGTCCACCGCCCCACCATAAGCGGCTCCCGTATTGATCAGAACGGGGTCCATCGGTCGATTGAATAGTACGATCCGACCCTCGACCTCGGAACGCGGTATCGTGTCGAGTGCGGCGACGTCTTTGACCATCACCACCTTGCCCCGGATGACACCGTCATCAGGCGTTCCGACAGAACCGCCAAGTGCCGTAACATGGAGCGGAGTGACGGCTGCGCCATGGAATGCAACCGACGTGGCGATGGTGCCGCGCGTCCAACTTGGCACCATCACCGGCATGACCCAAACTGAATCCGCATCATACCGGCGCAATACGTCCGCCCCCCATTCCATAGCTTGAAAGGCACTTTCTGATCCGCTGAGCCGGTGGCCGATGTCTTTGGTCAGTTGGCGCAGGTTTTCATGCGCTTCACCGCGAGACAACGCCTCGTCGAAAATCGTGCGCACGAGGGCGCTGTCTTCGGAAAAGGATTGGGCGAGAAGGGGCGGGGCACTGGCGAGAATTGCAGCCAACGTGCCAAGGAACGTGAAGCGAATGAGCATGCCCGAAAATACGGGATACCTTTGCATCATACGAAACGACATCACCAGAACATGCGACACAATTTGTCCGACACAAACGCTTTGTTGCGCGACCGCCGCAGCATCAGCCCCGAGCGGTATTCCACCCGAAAGGTGCACCGGGAGCTTGTTGAGCAGATTTTGACGAATGCGACATGGGCGCCAACCCACGGCATGACACAGCCTTGGCGATTCAAAGCCTACGTAGGCGAGGGGATGAAACAGATTGGACCGCGACTTGCGGAATGGTATGCGTTGGCGGCAGGAGATGCTTTCTCAGCTTCTAAACATGCCAAACTCGTCGCCCGTGGCGAGCGTGTGTCGGCGTTGGTGGTCTTGGCGGTCGTGCCGGATCCGACGGGCCGAATCAGCTTGGAGGACGAACGCATGGCCGTGGCGTGTGCTGCCCAAAACATGTACCTCACGTGCACGGCGCACGGCATTGGGGGGTTTTGGTCCACGCCAGGCTTCATGAAATTGCCGGAAGTGAAAGCATTCGCTGGGCTACCGGAAGAGGCAGAAGTGCTCGGATTGTTTTACATGGGGTATCCCGAAGGTGGGGAATGGCCCAAAAGCCATCGCAAACCGTTGGAATATGTCACGGATTGGATCACGGAGGCAGAATAATCCGGGCTTCCACAGCGAATCCAGCTTGTGGCATAAATAACCGAACCCGTGCTTTTTCGAGTTGGCGCTCCCATTCCGCTTCCCCCCAACGGTTGGTTGACCACTCCCTCCACCAAATGCATCCAAGGTAAACCCCTGGTTTGTTGCGATCGGCGGGTCGGTAAACTCCTCCGAATTCTGCTCGCAATGGCACGGTCCATCGCCGCTGCCGGTTTTCTTCGACCCGGTACTCGTTATAAAAGATTGCTTCTTGCTGGTATCCCGTCGCAAAAACATCGCTGAGCAAAAAGTCAATACTGAATCCGCCGCCGGCTTGCAGTTTGAACCGCTGATTCACCCGGACCGATGTTTGCGCGAGTAACGGCACCCGGTACCGGCCTGCTCGCAAGGACAGGGTGTCCGTCAAGGCCAATGATTCGTTTTCGGGTGTAAAACTCAGCCCCCAATTGGATGTCATGCGCAGTGTTTCCAAACCGGTTTGCAATTGCCAAGCATTGTTGAAATTGCGCTGCAACCGCACCCCAAACCCGCTGCCGAGCTGGGGTTGCCACTCCAGCGTCAACCCCTCGTCACTCGCAATGATCGCTTCATAGCCGGCTGCTTCAAGTGGAAATACGCCAACTGTGCTGACCCCGAGTTCCCAGGTTTGTGACTGTGCACGGCTGAAAAGTGCCCCGGTGATGGCCAAGGCGAGCACAGCCGCGGTGCCGATGAGCAATGCATAGCGCAGCCCTGAAACCGGGATGAATTTTGAGCGATACCGGGCGTGAACCAAGTGATTGCATCTCAACGCCCGTTGAAACTCAGAGCGGTGAATGCCAAACATCTGCTGCCCATCTTCTGTATGTGGCTCGAAGGGAATGCCTTGCTCTTCGAGCATCTGCTGAAACGCCACAGCATGGTCGTCTTCACGAAATGTGAACACATAGTAACGGTTGTCCCCGGGGTGGGTGAAGTAGTTGGTCCAGCGCATGGGATGAACAGGAGATGCGAATTTAAGGCGCAAAAAAAGCCCGACACATTGGCCGGGCTTTGGAGTTTTAATTTCTGCGGTTGCTTCACAGAGAAGCCACGATGTGAATGTCGAGTTCGATTTCGTCGTTGATGAGGTTGTCGCCCAAATCGGGGAACAAATCAGGAAATGCGCCGGAGCGGAATTTGACGTTGTGCTTCGCACGGTCGAATGTCAACTGCGCATCCATGACCACATTCCCTCCGTCCATAGCAACCGTGACTGGGAATGAAATGGGTTGGGTAATATCTCGGATGGTCAGTTTTCCGAATCCTACTGCTTGGTCGCCTTTGACCTTGATGCCTTCGAGACTGACTGTAGCAAAGGGATGCTGTTCCACACCGAAGAAATCGTCGGATTGCAAGTGGCCGATCAAATTCGCCTTGGTATCATCGTCCATGCCTTCATCAGTGCAAACCATGGCATTCATATCAGCCGAAACAAAACCGCCTGCTACCGCTTGGTCAACGATTTCGATAGACCCTTTGTAAACGGCCAATGTTCCTACGTGGGTAGAGCCCGTGATTTTTGATCCTTTCCAAGCAATGGTGCTCGCTACGGCATCAATGGTGTAATTGCCGTCCGTCAAGTTCATGGCGGTTTCCGCTCCTTTCGTGGCGGCAGCGGCTTCGGCATTAGTCTCTGGGACAGATTCATTGGAGCTTCCGCACGAAGCGAGAGCGAAAACGGCTGTAATGGCCGCGAGAGATAACAGTGATTTCATGTTTTGCATTTTAAGCGGTGGCGAAAGTACGGGATTTGATGATGCTTCCACCTTGCCTTTAGTAACGCTTAACAAATTTCTGGCTCAACTGTTCATCAAGGCCGCTCGAACAAATCCCGAAATCACCTTACCATCGGCTTTACCGGCCATGCGACTTGAGGCGATTCCCATCACTTTGCCCATGTCGCCCATACCAGAAGCACCGGTTTCAGAAATGATGGCGTTGACTTCGGCCTTGATTTCGTCTTCGGAAAGGGGTTGGGGTAGAAATTCGGCGATGACTGCCGCTTGAGCGCGTTCTTCCGCTTCGAGGTCCTCCCGGCCTTGGGTGGCGTAGAGGTCTGCGGTTTCCGTGCGTTGCTTGAGGAGTTTGGTCAGAATGGCGAGAACCGTTGCGTCGGGGATATCGTTTCCGTCGGCACCGGTTTTGGTGGCTTCCAGCATCAATTTACTCTTGATATCGCGCAAAGCGGCCAATCGCTCGCGGTCCTTGCTGCGCATGGCATCTTTGATGCCGTCGGAAATTGTGGCGTACATGCTCATGTGGCGATCAGTCTACGTTGTCGTGCAAGAAAGGGTTGTCGTTGCGCAATTCAATCGTGCGTTCGCCTTCTTCATCGGTTTCTTCGTGCAAGGTGAATCGACTCACATGGGATTTGGATGAATGATCAACATCGTCCAACATCACTTGCCGCCGCTTGTAAGCGGGTTCTGCTTCCAAATCGGCCAATCCACCGGGAGTTTTCAATTTTCGGGTAAACTGAGAAAGGCGTTGGTTTCTCGCTTGCAATTCGTTGTCTGCAGGGCGCGTTACAGGTCGAATGACCTCGCGCGATGCGTCAGGACTCATTTCAGGTGTCCGCGATAACGGGATATCCTTTTCTTCCTTCGGCGTCTGTTCAGGAGTCGCGGCAGAAGGAGGATTGTCGGTGAATTTGATGCCTCCCAAGTTTGGTTCGTCATTTGTCGCAGGCAAAGGCTCGCTTTCCAGCGTGTAAACCGTCACTTGAGGCGCATTGCCGTCGGTTCCTGTGACCGGTGGCGCGTCCTGCGATTCCGTCTCCTCCAACTCCGGCACTTCTGCTGTTGCCTCAACGTGATCGAATAGGCTTTTAGAGGGAAGCTCAGGCTCGATGGTCTTCAGGTAAGGAATTTCCTCGGCAGGTGTCTCTTCCTCCGGCTTTGTGATGTGGCCTTGGGTGGGTTGAACGGGTGTGGTGATTTCCTTTGGATCTCCAAGAATGAACTTGGTGGGTTCAGCTTGACGTGGCCCTTCCCATTGGTCTTGTCCTTGAAAACCGGTGGCGATAACAGTGACGCACAAGTCTTCTTCCAATGCCTGATCGACGCCATATCCCCATATGACTTCGGCGGATTGCCCAGCGGAATCTTGGATGAAGTCGGTGATTTCCATGATTTCATCCATTAGGATTTCCTCTGTGCCAAAGGTGATGTTGAGCAAGACAAAATTGGCTCCGGTGATATCACAGTCGTTGAGCAAAGGGGATTCGAGTGCTTCTGTCACTGCAATACGGGCACGCCCTTCACCGCTTGCTTTTCCGGAGCCCATGATGGCTCGCCCGGAATTGCGCATGACCGTATTCACGTCGTTCATGTCCACGTTGATTTCACCGGTCAACGTAATGACTTCGGCGATGCCTTTGGCGGCGGTGCACAAGATTTCATCGGCGTTGTTGAAGGCTGCGCGAATGGTCAGGTTGCCGTACAATTCGCGCAATTTGTCATTGCGGATGATGAGCAGCGTGTCCACCGCTTCGCGCATTTTCTCTAGGCCTTCCGTCGCTTGAGCGCCGCGTCGTTTCCCTTCGAATTGGAACGGGATGGTCACAATGCCTACGGTCAACACATCCATCTCGCGAGCTGCTTGAGCGATTACAGGAGCTGCACCTGTGCCGGTACCGCCGCCCATTCCAGCCGTGATGAACACCATACTGGTATTCTTTCCGATGAGTTCTTTGATTTCATCCAATGTTTCAATGGCGGCATTGCGGCCAACATCAGGAAGCGATCCGGCTCCTTGTCCACCGGTCAACGTCGCGCCCAATTGCACCTTCACAGGAACAGGGCTCGCGTCGAGCGCTTGGGCATCGGTGTTGCAAACAATGAAATCCACGCCTTGAATGCCGCGGTCGTACATGGTGTTAACGGCATTCGATCCGCCACCGCCGACGCCGATGACTTTAATGGGTGCAGTTAATTCGGGGTGCTGAGAAGGGGAAGTGCTCATTTCGTTCATCGCGTCTCTTTTTTCCTGATTATTGAATTTCTTCGTCTTCAACGAAGTACTTGCGGAGCTTGTCGAGCAAGCCTTCGCGCTGAGAATTTTGGGTGGATTCCATGGCGTGTTCTCCGTTGGAAGAAATGCGGTCGAATCCGTTGATGACGAGGCCGACACCGGTCGCAAAACTGGGGGCGGTGACGTCTTGGTTGGGCGCCTCGGCCAAATGTTCACTCGGATACCCTACGCGGCAATCCATGCCCGTAACGTATTGGAAGAGCTGCGTGATATGCCGCAACTGGGATCCGCCTCCGGTGAGGACTACGCCCCCGATGAGTTGGTCCGCAAATCCGGAATTGCGGATTTCGAAGTGGACGTGTTCGATGATTTCGGTCATGCGCGCCTCGATGATGCTCGCCAAATTCTTCAAGCTGATCTCGCGCGGATTTCGCCCCTGCAAACCGGGAATGCAGACGATCTCGTTGTCCTTCATTTCGGTGGCAATGGCCGAGCCGAAACGCTGCTTGAGCAATTCGGCCTGTTTCTTCATGATTTGGCATCCTTGGCGGATGTCCTCGGTCAACACATTGCCGCCAAATGGAATCACAGCTGTGTGTCGGATGATGCCGTCTTGGAAAATCGCAATGTCCGTCGTGCCACCTCCGATGTCAACCAACACCACACCGGCTTCCTTCTCTTCTTCGCTGAGTACCGAGGCAGATGAAGCCAACGGTTCGAGAATGAGTTGGTCGACATTGAGGTTGGCCTTCTTAATGCACCGGTGAATGTTGCGAATCGCTGCAATCTGACCGATGATGACGTGGAAGTTGGCTTCGAGTCGAATGCCGCTCATGCCTACAGGTTCTTTGATGCCGCCTTCATTGTCCACGGTGTATTCCTGCGGCAGTACGTGCAAAATTTCTTCGCCGGGCTGCATGACTTGCTTGTACATATCCTGGACCAACGCGTCAATATCCGCTTGGCTAATTTCGGATTCGATGTCACTGCGCGTGCGTTGTCCGCGGGTTTGCTGGCTCTTGATGTGTTGACCCGCGATGCCCACGTTTACATGCACAATGTCCGCACCGGAAGTGCGCTGGGCCTCTTCGATAGCCGTGCGGATGGATTCCACCGTTTTTTCAATGTTGGCTACCACACCGCGGGACACCCCCACGGATCCA